>ERZ810493.230-NODE-230-length-13403-cov-14.7834_pt1 | contig 13403 bp, 14 predicted proteins | sample MGYA00520333_ERZ810493 | MGnify/ENA primary metagenome ERZ810493 (study PRJEB31588, sample SAMN03398895) | human gut metagenome | study: EMG produced TPA metagenomics assembly of the PRJNA231909 data set (A prospective, longitudinal analysis of the... | reverse complement strand
GTTATTTATGTTGCAAAAACATCTTCCTACGCACGAAGAATCACGTTCGTTTTAGAACAGACGGTTGAAAAACAGCATGACCCTTGATTATTTCTACGGGCAAACCGGAGAACTGTTTTCGTTCTACCGCATTCCCAAGGCTCTTTTTCAGGAGCCACGGTTCCAGAGTCTGTCCACCGATGCAAAAATCCTGTACGGCATCCTGCTTGACCGCATGAGCCTGTCTGTGAAAAACGGCTGGCTGGACGAGCAGAACCGGGTGTTCATTATCTTCACGATAGAGGATGTCAAGAGGGCATTGTGTTGCGCAGACAACAAAGCGACCAAGCTGCTCCGGGAACTCGAAAAGTTTGGTCTGATTGAACGAAAACGCAGAGGTCTGGGAAAGCCAAGTTTGGTGTATGTGAAGAACTTTTCAGCAGAATCGTCAAAATCAATATTCCAGAATCGTGATTTTCACGATTCTGGAGGCTTCAAAATCGCGTGTCAAGACCCTTCAAAATCACGATGTAATAAGACTAAAGAGAATGATACTGAAATGAGTGAGACTGATCCTTTCTATTCTGAAGAAGCGGAGGGGATGAGCAAACGCACCCGACTGGAAGAATATTTTTCGCAGGCTTTGGAAGTGGAACTCCTGCTCCGGCTTTGCCCGGACGATGAGGACACCATCTATCAGATCGTAGATTTGTTGGTGGACACCTGCGCTACCAACTGCAAGCTGCTGCGCATTGCCGGGGACGATAAGCCCGCCGAGGTGGTACGCAGTCGCTTTATGAAGCTGAACGCTGACCATATCCGCTTTGTGCTGAAGTGCCTTGCAGAGAACAGCAGCCCGATCCGAAACATGAAACAATACCTGCTCGCTTCTCTGTACAACGCACCCACCACGATGCAGCTTTCCTACCAGAACCAAACCAACCACGACTTAGCGATGCGGAGGTGATAAAAATTTCAAAGAAAGCAACCACAATAGCCATCGTCAACCAGAAAGGCGGCACCGGCAAGACCACCACTTGCGAAAATCTGGGCATTGGGCTGGCGATGGAGGGCAAGAAGGTCCTGTTGGTGGACGCTGACCCGCAGGGGTCACTTACCATCAGCATGGGCTGGCAGCAGCCCGATGAACTGCCTACCACCCTTTCCACCCTGATGGCAAAAGCCATGAACGATCAGAGCATTCCGCCCGGTGAAGGCATCCTGCACCATGCAGAGGGCGTTGACCTGATTCCGGCAAACATTGAACTGGCAGGGCTGGAAGTTTCCCTTGTCAACTGCATGAACCGGGAAAAGATGCTGAAACAGGTGCTGGAAGGTGCAAAGCATGAATACGATTTCATTCTGCTGGATTGTACCCCTTCCCTTGGGATGCTGACCGTCAATGCACTGGCAGCAGCAGACACCACCCTGATTCCCGTGCAAGCGCAGTACCTGTCTGCGAAAGGCTTGGAACAGCTTTTGCAGACCGTGCAGAAGGTCCGGCGGCAGATCAACCCCAAGCTGAAAATCGAGGGCATCCTGCTGACTATGACCGACAGCCGCACCAACTACGGACAGCAGATTGACAACCTGATTCGGGGCGCTTACGGCAGCAAGATCAAGGTGTTCGACCAGACCATTCCCCGGTCTGTCCGTGCTGCGGAGATCAGTGCCGTGGGTAAAAGCATTTTCCAGCACGACCCCAAAGGCAAGGTGGCAGAAGCCTATAAATCTCTGACCGAGGAGGTGATGGCGAATGCCGAAAGGCAGCTTAAACGTGTCGCTGAAAGGGGCAGATGACATTTTCTCCACGGAAGAATCCCGACAGGAGCAGCAACGAGAGCAGGTGCAACAGATCCCCATTGGAGAGCTGTTTCCTTTCAAGAACCACCCCTTTAAGGTTTTAGACGATGAATCCATGCAGCGCACGGTGGAAAGCGTAGAACAGTACGGTGTGCTTTCTCCGCTGATTGCCCGCCCACGCCCGGAAGGTGGCTACGAGATCATCTCCGGGCATCGCCGTCAGCACGCTGCACAGCTTGCCGGGCTGGATGCCCTGCCGGTCATTGTCCGCAACATGGATGATGATGCCGCAGTTTTGCTCATGGTAGACAGCAATCTTCAACGCGAAACCATCTTGCCAAGCGAGAGGGCTTTCGCTTACAAGATGAAGCTGGAAGCCATGAAGCATCAAGCAGGACGTCCTACGCAAGATAATTATTCCCAAGTTGGGAATAATTTCGGTACATTATCTAGTGAGGAGATGGCTGAAGAACTCGGAACTAGTAAGAATCAAATTTTCCGCTATATCCGCTTGACCAGCCTTATTCCGGAACTGCTGGACATGGTGGACGAAAAGAAAATCGCTTTTAATCCCGCTGTGGAGTTGTCCTATCTGGACGAAAGTCAACAGCGGGATTTTTTAGAAGCAATGAACGACACCCAGAATGCACCGTCCCTTTCCCAAGCGCAGCGGCTTAAAAAGCTGGCGCAGGAAGGGCACTTCTCGTATGACGTTGCCTTTGCGGTCATGGGAGAAGAGAAAAAGGACGAGCTGGACAAAGTGGTCATCAAAAACGACACCCTGCGGAAGTATTTCCCGCGCAGCTACACCCCGAAACAGATGGAAGACACCATCATCAAGCTGCTGGAACAGTGGCAGCGAAAACAGCAGCGGCAGAATGAACGCTGACTTATACCGTAACGAAAGACCCGATGAGGTCTTTTTCTTTTGCAATCAAAAGGAGAAACGCCTATGAAAAATAACGCTACCTGTACCATCCGCTCCGAGGAAATCACCATTGACGTGCGTATCTGCGCTGCACTGGCGGCAAACCGGGGCGGTGAGGTCTACCTCGCAGCCATTGCCCCGGATATGGAGCTGACCGTCATCACGCTGGACGAGGCACCCGGCATCCTGCCCTGCTTTGACGAGGACGATGCCTGCCTGAACCTCCCTGACACCTCGTTGCTGCTCTGCTACAACCCGGCGCAGGTGCTGAAGATGGGCGGCAAGCACTACCTGACCGGCTCGGTGATTCTTGTCCGCACCAACATGGACGGCAGGGTCATCTCTCTGACCATTGATGAGGTCTACCTGTTCCAGAAGTATCTGGAAAGCCACAGCATCACCCTGATGGCTGACGACCAGAAGCTGCCCTGCATCTGCATCGACTGAGGTGCCGCTATGTCAACGAGAGCGGAATTTTTTCAGAGTATGTATCCGGGGCTGTCCGATGGTGAAGTTATTGATGAACTTATCAAAGCCAGCATATACGGTTTTGAACACGGCCCAGAAGTTGTGACCATCAATGCCGCAGAGGGCATTCATTATGTGCCTTACGATGCGGAAATGCAGAAAAAGCTTCCGTATTATGGAGGCACCTACGAGGTCTGCAATATTCCTTTTACGGATTTCCAGATCCGCTATCAGCCGGAGCAGATTCGTATTGTGAATAGCAAACGCATCCTAGAGAATACTGCCTTTCTCTGTCGGAAAGATAATGATCACTTCCTTATTCTGCCGAGCGTTTATGAGAAGCTGGATTTGGACGACTGGCTTCTGGCCCACCTGTTTTTCTACGACAAAGACGGAAAACGGTGTATCGGTGTGGAACTGTCGGAGGTTGAGTGATGCGAGTTGTCTTTGAGTTTATGCTGTTTGAAGCCGGCGCTTTTTTCGGCTTCTTTGTGGCAGCTCTGTTGAACGCCGCCCGTGCTGGGCAGGAAATCACTATCAAATTCGAGGAGGAAGATAATGGAACAGAACGAGAATACTCTGTCGGTGCTGAAAATTGCACCGGGACAGTATCCGCAGCAGGTCGAGATCGATAACGACCTGAAAGCCTTGCAGCAGGCGGTGGGCGGCTCCATCGGCGCAAGCTATCCTTTTGAAGATCCGGTTGCCATCGTCTACAACGATGACGGCAAGCTCATGGGTCTGCCGCTGAACCGTGCCCTGTGGGACGAGGACGGGCTGATGTATGACGTCGTTGCCGGAACCTTTTTGGTGGTTGGTTTAGGCGAGGAGGATTTTGTGTCGCTCTCCCCGGAGCTGACTCAGAAGTATGAAGAAGAATTCCATCAACCCGAAGCTTTTCTCCCTCTGGGGCGTCGCCTGATGGTCATTCCGGTGCCGGATGAATCGGTTCAGAATGACGCAGAAAAGGCCGTAAACAAGCCCCCGGTGGAACATGACCGCTAAGACGATTTTCTGCACAGGAGGTGGTAACGATGCAGGAAGAAATCGAGCATAAGACGGTCAACCTTGCCATCTCGACCACAAAACTGTCCGCCCGCACCCTGCTGCGCGGAATGCAGTTTCTGTTGCGGCAGTACGACAAGCACGCTTCGCAGGGCAAGCAGTCCATGAAGCGGTTGGTACGGCAGAACCGTGGCGTGACCAATGTGGAGATTCAGAAAACCGGCATCAAGGATTTTGACCGCTATGCTAAGCGGTATCACATCGACTACTCCATCCAGAAAGACCTGTCCTGCACGCCGCCCCGGTATCTGGTCTACTTCAAGGCACAGGACACGGATGCCTTGAATGCAGCTTTCAAGGAATATTCGGCATCGGTGCTGGATAAAACCAAGCGTCCATCCGTGCTGGCAAAGCTGCACGATCTGGCGCAGTCCGTTGCGAGCCTGCCGGACAAGGTGCGGCACAAGCAGGAGGAGCGCGGGCTATGAGCAAAAAGAAACTTTCCAAGCTGCTGGCGCTCTATCTGCCCTATGTGGTGATTGGGCTTGTAGCTACCAATCTGGGCGAGGCATGGCGGCTGGCTGTGGGCAAGGAACTTGGCGACAAAATCGTATCGCTGATGGATACGCTCCCGGCTGCATTTTCAAATCCGCTGCCCAGCCTGCATCCGCTGGATCTGCTGGTGGGTTTATGCTGCGGTGCCGCGATGCGGCTGGCGGTGTATCTGAAAGGCAAAAACGCCAAGAAGTACCGTCATGGCTTGGAGTACGGCTCCGCCCGGTGGGGCACTCCGAAGGATATAGAGCCATTTATGGCTCCAAAGTTCGAGGACAATATCATCCTGACCAAAACAGAACGCCTGATGATGACCAACCGCCCACCGGACCCCAAGAATGCACGGAACAAAAACGTGCTGGTAGTGGGCGGCTCCGGCAGTGGCAAGACCCGGTTTTGGCTCAAGCCCAACCTTTTACAATGTCACAGTTCCTATGTGGTCACCGATCCGAAAGGTAGTATTGTGATCGAGTGCGGCAATGCCCTGTTACAAAAGGGCTACAAGCTAAAAATTTTCAACACCATCAACTTTTCCAAGAGTATGAAATACAATCCGATGGCCTATATCCACAGCGAAAAGGATATTTTGAAACTTGTCACCGCGCTGATGACCAACACCAAGGGTGAGGGTCAGGGCGGCGACCCGTTCTGGGACAAGGCGGAGCGGCTTTTGCTGGTTTCGCTGATCGCCTACCTTCACTATGAAGCCCCGGTTGAGGAGCAAAACTTCGCTACTCTGTTGGAAATGCTCAACACCATGCAGGTGTCCGAGGACGATGAAACTTATCAGAATCCGGTAGACCTGTTGTTTGAGGATCTGGGCAAGAAAAAACCAAAATCCTTTGCAGTGCGGCAGTACAAACTTTATAAGCTGGCTGCCGGTGTTACATAATACAGACAGAATTTTAATACAGCTTGATTCAACCCGAATCGAGCTACATTAAAAGGCTATCTGGCAAAATTTTACGAAAGGATGTGATAGTTGTGGCAAGGAAATCCGAACGCTATCCTGCGCTCTACGAACGCCTGAGCCACGATGACGAGCTTCAGGGCGAATCGAACTCAATCTCCAACCAGAAGCGAATACTGGAGGACTACGCCGAACAGCACGGTTTTACCAACTGCATCCACTTCACGGATGATGGTATCTCTGGTACGCAATTCGACCGACCCGGATTTCAGAAGATGATTACCGAAGTCAAAGCCGATCGAATCTCTGTCGTTATCATAAAGGATATGAGCCGTTTTGGTCGTGACTATCTGCAAGTCGGCACCTATATGGAAGTGCTGCGGAAGCACGATACCCGGCTGATTGCTCTGAACGACAGCGTGGATACTCTCAAAGGGGACGATGAGTTTACTCCGTTCCGAAATATCATGAACGAGTGGTACGCCCGTGACACCAGCAAGAAAATTCGTTCGGCGTTTCAGGCAAAGAACCTTGCCGGGAAGCATACCAGCAGTTCTGTGCCCTACGGATACCTGAAATCCGAGCAGGACAAGAACCAGTGGGTCATCGACCCGGTGGCGGCTCCTATCGTTCAGCGCATCTACCGCATGACGATGGAAGGCAAAGGCCCTTATCAAATCGCAGCGATCCTTTCAGCCGAACACATTGAAATCCCTGCTTACTACCACCAAAAGCTGGGTATCGGCTTATGGCAGACGCGGGAAATCAGAGACCCCTACAAATGGGGTAGTTCCACAATTGTCCACATCCTGACCAATCCCTGCTACTTGGGGCACACCTGCAATTTCAAGACACGGAAGCATTTTAAGGACAAGAAAAGTCATTATGTTGACCAAGACCAGTGGACGATTATCGAAAACACCCAAGAGCCTATTATCGATCAGGAGACTTACGACAACGTGCAGCGGATTCGCGCTGGCGTCCGCCGCTATCCTGATGGCTGGGGCGAAGCCCATCCCCTCGGCGGACTGCTGTACTGCGCAGACTGCGGAAGCCCGATGTATGTCAACCGTACTGGAAATGGAAAACGTGTTGCAAACTTTTCCTGTTCTGGCTATGGAAAAATCCCTGTTGGCAGCAAATGCTCCAGCGGACACCGGGTAAACGCTGATTCTGTGATGGCACTGATTCAGGAAACGCTGCGGGAAATCGTTCGATTTTCTAAAGAGGACGAAGAAGAATTCGTCCGTATCGTAAAGGCCGAAGCGGAAAACCAGCAGTCCAGCGAGATCAAAGGCCAAAAGACACGTCTTGCAGCTTGTAAAAAGCGACTGGATGAGTTGGAAACGCTAATCTGCAAAATCTATGAGGACAACGCCCTCGGAAAGCTCCCTGACAAGCGGTATCAGATTCTGGATGCCCAGTACGCCAAGGAGCAGGAAAGCCTTGAAGCGGAAGCTACTTCCCTGCAAAAAGCAGTAGACGAATACGAAAGCGGCCAGAAATCCGCCGATAAATTCATCGCACTGGTCAAGAAATATCAGAATTTTGAAAAACTGGACACCGTGATGTTGAACGAATTTATCTACAAGATTTTTGTGCATGAGCGAGATTACAAAGGAGTTGCAAATTCTCCGCAGACCATTGAAATCTACTTCAATTTCATCGGAAAGTTTGGTACACAAGAAGTCAATCAGCCGACCGAAGAAGAACGTGCTGAAATTGCCGAAAAAGAGCGTCTGCGTAAAAAGCGGCATGAAGCCTACCTTCGCCGTAAGGCCAATGGATGGCAGGATGCCTACTACCAGAAGCACAAAGCCGCTAAAAAAGCGGCTATGGATGCCAAGAAAGAAGCAATCCGCACCGAAGACCGGGCGAAAGGTGTTTACTATCTGCCAAATCAGAAAGGAGAATCCGCATGAACGAACTGAAGAAATCTATCCATGACAACGCCAACGGTCTGGACTACACTCTTGTCAATGACCACTATCTGCCGAACCTGACAGCAGCAGCCCCGGCAGAGCACCCCACCGGGCGGTGGGGCCGCTTACATAAGACGTACCTGAAGGAGCAGCATCCCATCCAGTATAATCAACTGCTCCTGTCCGGTGAGTTGGACGGCTATCTTGCCAAGCTGGACAAGCAGGCCGAGGAGCAGCTTGCATTGACCATCCGGCAGATGCAGGAAGCCGAGGGCGTGACCGAAGCCCTGAAAGCAGCCAATCAACTGGATTGGGTGCGCCGGATGAACAGTATCCGAAACCGTGCCGAGGAGATCATCAAGACTGAACTGATCTTTGTATAAGGAGGTGCCCACGATGGCTGTGCTGAAACCGATGCTGAAACTTGCCCTTCTCCCGCTGCTTCTGCTGCTGATTCTGGCGCAGTGGGTGGGTATCTTCCTCACGACATTCTCCACGATCCTGACGAATCTGCTGGCGGGGCTGTTCTTCTTCGTGGCTCTGACAAGCTGGGTCATGAAGCTGGCAGACGGCGGCGAAGTCCTGAAAATGCTGATTACCGCATTTGTGGTTTTCGTCCTGCCTTACATAGCGATAGCTGCTATCGCCAAAATCTCCTTTTTCGCTGATGAACTCCGGGATTTTCTCCAATCCTGAGTTCAAGACCGCCCTGCACAACGCACGGCGGTCTTTTTGCTACATCGGGTCTGCACAGGGCAGGCCCTTTTTTAATACGGAGGAACAAGCCTATGAAACTGACGTTTGAAGAAAAGAAGCTGCTCTACACCTATGGCTGCGCCGATCTGGAACTGACACGCAAGCGGCTGTACGAGATTGCCGGGCTGACGGTTGACCCCAATCAGAACAAGCTGGTGTATGACTTCTGTCGGAAGCTGGAGGACGAAACGTTGGTAGACTGGTACGACCAGATGTTCTACTTTGTCCGTGCTGAGATGGAGTGCTACACCAACATGCTGCTCCTGATGCAGGACATCGAGGAGGACGAGGACTGGGGACCGACCATCTTTGACGAATCCGAGGAGGGAAAACTGATTGACGATGTTTAAGCTGGAGACCATGATCTATGCCAGTGAGGACGGAACAAGCAGCGTGTTCACGCTGAATCCTGCCTTGCAAAAGCAGCTTGATGCCCTTGCAACGCAGCACCCGGAGGTGTGCCAGCGGAAGGCAAGGGGCGAAGCTGGCGGGGTAACGTATCAGGTCAGGGGTGCCGCACTGGCTATCCAGCCCGTGCGGGTCTCCTGAAAACGATAACTGATCTGCTATGGTAAAACAACTTCCAATCTGCTACCGTATCCCTGCAAGTCATCATTGGTTTGTGTAAACACAAAGAAGCGGCGGCTCTGAAAATTGAGCCGCCGCTTCAAAATGGGCGCGCGGATATGTCTGCTATACGACGGCTTTTTTCTTTTGCCGTCGTCCGGTAGATCATTCCATATTTATGAAACTTGGTGCTTGGCAAATACACGGCGAGAAATACCTGCACCAACTCCCAAAAAGAGTAGTGCTGCCGGGATTGCCCATATCGCATACAGCATACCGTTACTCATTTGTTCCACCGACAGGAGCGAAATAGCCAGTGCATGATAGATAGGAAGAAGTCCAACCAATCGGAACAACGGATTTGCTTCTGTGATTGGCAGCAAAACTGGGAACAGAAAAATTGCTATCGCCGCAACCAAAGCTACAATCTGATTTTTACTGATTGCAGATAGGAACAGTGTAATTCCAGTAACGCTGAGGGTACAGGTAAAGGCCAACAGGATTTGATATTTGAGTAATGTTCCACAAGTGATATTAAAAGAAATAAACCCTTCTACATAGTCGCTGGGAGCGAATAGAATACTACAATCTAGCCCTTCCGTTCCGTAAAAGATAAGAGCAAGAAGCAAGTTAAAAGCCGCAACCAGCGCAGTAGTGAGAATGGCGGTAAGAATACCTGCTGCTACCTTTGCAGTAGTGCATTTGGTTTTGCCGTATTTGCTTGTCAATATGATATTGTCAACGCCTTCATACTCGCCGGAGAAAATCGGAGCAAGCATGATGATAACCGCAAGAGCAAGCGCGATAAAAAAACGCACCATGTTTTTACTTGTTGAAAGCCAACCATCTACATAGCCAATTTTGATTTCTTCATTGCCAAACACATCAGAAACACTTAATCCGTTCCAATTTCCCTCTTTATCAGAAAACCGTGAAAAGGCTGCCGATTGCATGGCGTTTTGATAAACATAGATTGCACTCAAGCCATGTAAATCTGATGTCGGTGCAAAATCAGACATTATTTGCTGCACCTTTTCGTCTGTCAGGATTCCTTCATGTTTCGCTGCAATTTCCTTGTCGATTTCTACTGCTGTTTTGCCAGTACCTTCACCGATATTTTGGTCAAACGCATATTTGTTTTGAAAGGTGGAAAAGGATAGCAAGGCAGAGAACAGGATAATTCCAATTAGAGCGATGAGCGCCAAACGCTTTGAAAACACTTTCCGCAGTTCAAAAAGAATCAGTTTTTTCATTCTTCACAGCCCCCTTTGAAATAGAACAGGTACAGATCTTCCAAAGTAGGCTGCACCCTTACTGCGTTTTCCATCGGCGGACGATCTCCAATGATTCGTAAAATCGTCTGGTTTTCGCTGGTGTTTCGCAAGTTGCTTGTGTTGTAGGCAGCCGCATATTTTTCCGCATAGGCAGTCGGAACCGTACATTCCCACACTTGATCGTCGATTTCAGAAGTGATCTCCTGCGGATTTCCAAAGTGAATGATTTGCCCGGATTTTATCATAATGATTTCCTCTGCGATAAACTCCACATCGGAAACAATATGCGTAGACAGAATTACAATGCGGTCTTTGGAAAAGGCGCTGATCAAATTGCGGAAACGGACGCGCTCTTTCGGGTCAAGCCCTGCCGTTGGCTCGTCTAAAATCAAAATGCGGGGATCATTGAGCATGGCTTGTGCAATCCCTAAACGCTGTTTCATGCCTCCGGAAAAGGTTTTGATTTTGTGCTTACTTTCCCTCGATAAGTCTACTGCTTCCAGTAGCTCTTTTGACTTCTTCCGCGCCGCCTTTTCGTCCAAGCCTTTTAGGGCAGAAACGTAGCGCAGAAAATCATACGCTGAAAAATCGGGGTAATATCCGAAGTGCTGCGGCAAGTAGCCTAAAAGATTGCGATAGCGTTCACCCAGCCCCACAATGTTTTTCTCGTTAAGCAGAATTCTCCCGGAAGTAGGATTTTGGATATTGCAGAGCAGCCGCATAAGCGTTGTTTTCCCTGCACCATTTGCACCCAGTAAGCCGTAGACGCCATTTGTTAAGGTGATATTCAAATTGTCCACGGCGGTTTTGGAACCGAACTTTTTTGTCAGCCCAATCGTTTTTAATTCCATAAAAAGCCCCTTTCTCCATAGGGAGTAAAAAATACTCTCCATGTGTTTTCATGGAGAGTATAGAGGGAAAATATCTACTTTTTATCTACAAGGCAGGAGATTTGAAGTAGGCAGATGCCTTTGCCCCGAATGCAGTATTTTCGATCTTCAAATAGCCGTTGTGGTGTTCACAAAGCAGCTTGCAAATATACAGCCCCAGTCCAAAATGCTCGGAATGGTTGCTTTCCTCTGTGTAATATGGACTGGTGGCTTTTTGCAGACTGCTTTTGTCAAAACCCTTCCCATCGTCTGATACGGAAAGCAACAAGCCGTTGTCATGCAAGGCAAAAGATATTGTTACCGTAGTCTGGGCATATCGAACCGCATTGGCGAGCAGGTTATTGCTGACCTGTGAAACAAATGCGCTATCAAGAGGCAACTGTGAATTGGGTATATGATTTTGTAAAATCAACTCTTTTGCATTTTTCGCACAAACGATTTTTGCGCTATCATACAAAGAAGATACCAATGGTTGCAAGTCAATCAACTTGTACTCTGGCTGCGTATCTTCCATACGCCTAAGATTGCTCATACTGCTTACATAGTTTTCCATACGGGAAATATGCTTTCCCATTGTGGCGGCGGTTTCCCTCGTTTGGGAATTATCGCTGGTTTGCAGCATTTCGTTATAGCCTTTTAGTACCGTCAGAGGGGTACGCAAATCGTGAGCAAAAGCGGCGTTAAGTGCTTTTCGTTCTTCAACTTGCCGCCACATTTTAGAGAAATTGTCCGCAAGGGTTGTCCGCATGATTTCAAAGGACGCGCAAAGCTGTCCCAATTCATCGTTGTTATCATAGTCGATTGAAAAGTCCAAATCATTGTTCGCTATTTTTTCAGAAGCAGTCCGCAGTTCCGCAAGCGGCTTTTTCAGCCTGTTTCTGTAAAATAGCAGCGCAGCCGCGATAATACAGAATGCAGAATAGATAGGAGTTGCAACAATGGGAAGTTTCTCCAGTAGCGCAATGGTACGCTCGTCCTCTTTAGACATCCGGACGGGCACTGTCCCGATGTAAGCGCCGTCGCCCAACTGTTCCCCCTGCTCATTTGTCAAATAATATTTTTCGCCGGACGGAGGATAAGATGCGCTGATACCCTCGGCAGCACCATCACAGATTGAAAAAGTCGTTACGGATAGAAAGACTGCGAGTACAACAAAGGCAATTACATAGAGAACAAGGCTTTTTCGGAGAGATAAATAGTGCTTGCGGCAATTTACTTGACCCATTTGTATCCACACCCCCAAACCGTTTCAATATATATGCGGTCGGTGTATGCCGCGATTTTGGACCGTATTCTGCGGATATGCTCTGCTACAACACTGCTGTCCCCCTCGCTGTCATAGCCCCAAATACGCTCATAAATCCGTTCTTTATCAAAGATCTGTCCTGGATTTTGAGAAAGCAGTTCCACAATATCAAATTCCCTTTTTGCAAGACCGACACGCTTATCGCCAAAGAACAAGCAACGTTCTGAATAATCAATCGTCAAATCACCGGAAAACTTGACTTGTGCTTCAAAATTGTGTCGTGCTTCCCGGCGCAGGTGAGCGCGTACCCGCGCATCAAGCTCTACGAGGGAAAAGGGCTTTACAATATAATCATCACCGCCAACAGCAAAGCCTTTTACCTTATCTGTATCTTCGATTCTGGCAGTCAGAAAAAGGATCGGGCAGGATATGTGATCACGGATACGCTTGCAAACTTCTAACCCGTCTGTTCCGGGCATATTGATGTCAAGCAAAATAATATCCGGTTGTTTTTCCACTTGCTTTAGTGCTTCTGCACCATTGAAAGCGGGCAGGACACGAAAGCCCTTGCTTTCAAAAAAGTTACCGAGCATAGAAACAATATCGCTTTCATCATCAGCAATCAGTATCTTTGCATTCATTATGCTCACCTCCTAACAGCAAATATAGCAATCATTTTTCAATTATTTATCTATTCTCCTAGACGTATTATATTCGTTATCTCAAAGAATACAAGGCGGTAAATATGAATTATAAAATGTTTGTAAACGAATAAAAGTTTTTGAAAAAGGAGCGTGATGCCATGACCCAACCCAAAACCGACCTTGCCTATCTCCGCAGCGAAAAAGCCAAAGCAGAGCAGAAGCTGCGCTCTTGCCAGCACCGGGAGAAGATCCTTGAACGCCAGATGTCAGAGCTGAACCGGAGAGAGCGTGTGCATCGTCTTTGCACCCGTGCCGGAATGCTGGAAAGCTTTCTGGTCTGTCCGGGAGAATTGACCGACGATCAGGTGATGGAACTGCTGAAAATCTCGTTCCGTCAACCGGAAGTCGTGCTGGCACTTGCAAAGATGGTGCATGATGTTCACGAACGCAGCAACG
>ERZ810493.223-NODE-223-length-14171-cov-6.39962_pt1 | contig 14171 bp, 8 predicted proteins | sample MGYA00520333_ERZ810493 | MGnify/ENA primary metagenome ERZ810493 (study PRJEB31588, sample SAMN03398895) | human gut metagenome | study: EMG produced TPA metagenomics assembly of the PRJNA231909 data set (A prospective, longitudinal analysis of the... | reverse complement strand
ATAGAATCAAACTCGGCCTTAGACGGATACATTTATATATATGACGGCTCCACCTACCAACCCTACGTGATCGGTAGCGATTTCGCCATCCCTCCATTCTCCGCTTTCTTTGTCAAAGCGCATAAAAGTACCAGCCTATCTGTATATAATACATCCGAACCAGCCAATTATAAATTATTATCAACGAACGCACCCATATCTTTCCCGACATCGGAACCTCAAGCCCGACAAGATTCCCCTGTTTCCAATCAAGCCTTTTCATTTCCGGAATTAAGCTATCAGCTAGAGAACAAGACTTTATTCATTACTAATCTTCCATCCCCCGGTAAAGTCGAACTGTTTACTCCGGCAGGCATATTAGTATTCACGCAAGCGGTACAGGCAGGGAACCCTATCCTCCCGATTCCCCTCCCACAAGGTTTATATATCTTAATTATTCAAACAGAACATTATCGGGCACAGTACAAATGCGTTTTAACCTCCTAAAGCCCGAAACAATCTTATATCTTTGCCCTGTTTTTAGAATAAAACGAATATGAAGAAGATCAATATCACAACAATTGCCTTACTTGTTTACTTAATCGTAATGAGTATCATCGGCTGGCCGGGAAACAATCCCGGAAACAATTATACCGAATATTTCTTGATGATCGGCGCTACGCTCGTCATCATCATCCTTCTACGCTATCTGCAAGTCAAACGTCTGAGAATGCGAGATAAGTGGAATAAAGACGATGATCCTGCCAAGCAATAAAAACACAGCCTGTTTTTCTTCACAGAAGAACAGGCTGAATGAACTTTATTTTATTACACTAGTATTAATATTACTGCTTTTTCGCCTTCACAGGCTACTTGAATGTCTCATAAAGACTACGCACAGTATAAATTATTCGATTATAAATAAGTACAATCTTAACAGGACACACACACCACTTGTTTCGCTTACTTTCTTAAAATGAGTTACTTTCATAATTCTTACATTTTATTCACTAGTACTAAAACGTCATTAACCAATACGCAAAAGACAGCCAATATCATTTTTGTAATCGTAGCCTAATCGTCATATCCCTGAAAGGCAATACAATCGTGAACATATTTTTAATAACATAGACATATCATCGTAATATAATCACACGTCCTTTGCGTTCTGAAAAAATAGATTAATTCTAATATATTTTAAGGACAAAAGGATGGACAACAGAAATTACTTTACGATGGCGATTCCCGCTCTTTTGCTAGGCGTAGCATACTTACAGCCAATCAATGCGGCATCGGCGGAGGATCTGCCAAACGTTACTGGACGAATGACGATCACTCAACAGACATTCACGGTAAGTGGCGTAGTCACCGATACGAACGGAGAACCAATTATCGGGGCTAACGTGATTGAGAAAGGGACTACAAATGGAGCCGTAACCGATTTTGACGGCAAATTTTCTCTCTCGCTGCAAAACAAGCAAAGCATATTGGTCGTTACTTATATCGGTTATAACACCAAGGAGATTCCAGCCGGGAATGGTTCTCCCCTCACGATCCAATTGCAGGATGACACCCAGAACCTAGACGAGGTTATCGTGGTAGGTTATAGTGTACAGAAGAAAAAAGACCTTACCGGTGCTGTTTCCGTACTGGAGGTAGGCGATCTGAAAGATACCCCGGTATCCAGTGTAGATCAAATGATGCAAGGTAAATTGTCCGGCGTAAACGTAATCCCGGATAATATGCCCGGCGGAGGCGTAGCGGTACGTGTACGCGGTTTCAGCACGATCCGTAACAATGATCCGCTTTATATCATCGATGGCGTACCAGTAGAGGGCGGCATCAATTTTCTCAACCCGAATGATATCGAAAGTATGCAGGTATTGAAAGATGCTTCTTCCGCTTCCATCTATGGCGCACGTGCGGCAAACGGCGTGGTTATCATCAGTACAAAAAAAGGGAAGGAAGGTACTTTCCGGGTAAACCTAGACGCTTACGTGGGAGTACAAACCTCGGCAAAACAGATGCGTATGCTAAACGCCCAAGAATATGGTGACTTATTATGGCAGGCACAGCGTAACGACGGGAAATCACCAGTAAGCGACGTGTATGGCTCCGGCGAGACCGCCGTAATTCCGGAATTCCTTGACGCAGATCACCGCCTTCCCTCGGGAGACGTGGATTGGGTTGACGAGATCATGCAAAAAGCCATGGTCCAGTCCTATAACCTCTCTCTGGCGAAAGCAGATAAAGTTAGCAGCCACTTGTTCTCCCTAGGCTATTTCAACCAAGACGGTCTTATGAAATATACTGGTTTCGAACGTATATCCGGACGTTTCAACAATGAGTTCAAGCTCTTCAACGATCGTTTGAAAATCGGTGAGAACGCCACATTATCACATGCGTGGGGAACCTCGGTCACCAATAACGCCGCACTGGGAGGTATGTTATACAACGCCTATAAGACCGTATCCATTACCCCTGTTTACGATCTGGACGGGAATTTCGGCAGCAACCCGATCGCCGACATCTCCAACCCGTTAGGCGAATTATACCGTAATAAGGATAATAAAGATCGTACCACCCGTCTATTCGGTAATCTATTCGCCGAACTGAATATCCTAGAGGGACTTTATTTCAAGACCAACTTCGGAGCGGATTACAAAAACCTGTATAAACGAAGCTTCAAGGCCAAATACAACGAATTGAACACCCAGCAACCCTTGAGTACGTTGAGCACGCAAAACCGTTGGAACTTCAATTGGGTATTCACGAACACGTTAAACTATTTACGGACATTCGATAAACATACGATCGGAGCCTTATTAGGTATCGAGACAAACCGTTATCAAGAGGAATACTTCTCCGCCTCCCGTGAAGGCTTTGCCTCGGATGACGATAACTTCCATTTCCTCGATGCGGGCGATAGTGGCTCCCAGAAGAACGCAGGTTCTGCCTTTACTTCCAAGATGATGTCTTATTTCGGTAAAATTGATTATAATTTCGACAACCGCTACTTATTCGCAGCCACGTTCCGACGTGACGGATCTTCTAAACTTGGTAACAATAAATGGGGTAATTTCCCGGCTGTCTCCGCAGGCTGGCGTATCAGTAGCGAACCGTTTTATGATATTCCGGCTATCAGCAACATGAAAGTCCGCATAGGTTGGGGACAAAACGGCAACTCTGATATCCCGGCTTATTCTACGATCGATTCTTACATGAGTAATCCGAACCACTCCAACTATCCGATCGACGGTAGCCAAAGTTCCGTGACAACCGGATACACCCAAACCCGTTACGGTAACGCAAACCTGAAATGGGAGACCACCACGCAAACTAATGTCGGGCTGGATCTAGGCTTCCTAGATAACAGCCTAACCGTTGTGCTGGATTGGTTTAACAAAGATACCAAGGACTTATTATGGGAGCGTCCCTTGATCGGTACCGTGGGGGGTACGAACCAAACGGTATGGGACAATGTCGGGAAAATGCGTAACCGGGGTTTCGAAGCTGAGGTCAGCTACAATAAGAGCATCAATAAAGATTTCGGGTTCAATGTCGCCTTCAATATGTCCGCTATCAAAAACAAGATGACTGAATTAGACGGTGATGTCTCCTATATCGGACTGCCTACCAGCGTGATTCACTCCCTCAACTTCGATCAAGAGGTTTCTCGTTCCGCCATCGGACAACCAATCGGCTCTTTCTACGCTTATAAAGAAGACGGTTTATTCCAGAGCGAGGCGGAGATCAAATCATATACCAATAATAAAGGCGAACTGCTCCAACCTAACGCAAAACCGGGTGATATCAAGTTCGTAGACGTAAACGGAGATGGCGTAATAGACGGTAACGACCGTGACTATATCGGTAACCCGCTCCCCGATGTCACGGCAGGCCTTACATTAGGAGTCAACTTCCATAATTTTGACCTCAGTCTATTCTTTCAGGGAATGTTCGGAAACGATGTATACGACTTGACCCGTTATGTGGGTGATTTCTACAATCAATCGCAATACAACAAAAACAGCCGTGTCGTTAATGCATGGACACCAACCAACACGAATACGGACATACCCCGTGTCACCATGGACGATCCGAACAATAACATCCGGCCCTCGTCTTACTATGTGCAAGACGCTTCTTTCGTTCGCTTAAAGAACATGAAAATCGGTTATTCCGTACCTCAGTCCATCCTATCCAAGATTAAGTTCAATAGCTTGTATATCTATGCGCAAGCAACCAACTTATTCACGATCACCGGATACGACGGTATCGATCCGGAAGTGGGATTGCAAAGTTACTCCAGTGACTACCGTAACCTAGATATGGGTGTGGACCGCGGCATCTATCCGTTATCCCGCACCTTCACCTTTGGAGTAAACGTAAGTTTTTAATCATCAAACAACAACAAACAAGAATATGAAGAAAATGATTATAGCGGCCTGTGCCGTATTCGCATTGACATCATGCAGCGATTTTCTGGAAGAGACACCTGTAGGCGAACTGACTCCCGAACAAGCACAAGATCCCAATAACATTGAGGGATTGATTATCTCCGCCTATTCCATCCTAGACGGCCAGATGGACGATGCCAGCTCCGGCTTGAATTCAGGATGCTCCAACTGGCAATTTGGCGATGTGATCTCAGACGATACCTACAAAGGCGGAGGTGGTACGGGAGACCAGAACCCGGTTCACTTGATGGAAATCTTCCATATCGACCCGACTATCCAAGATTACAATCGGAAATGGCTAGCCTTATACGAGGGCGTGAACCGCTGTAACCAAGCGATCCGTATCCTCAAAGGCAGCGATTATGATAAAAAGGAGACCCGTATCGCCGAGATGCGTTTCCTGCGTGCCCATTTCTATTTCAACTTAAAGATCATCTATAACCAGATCCCATATTTCGACGAGAGTGTCAGCGATCCTTCCGCGTTCGCCTCTATCTCGAATAAGGAGTATACATCCGATCAATTATGGGAGAAGATACTGAATGATTTTAAGGCCGCCTACGAAGGTCTCCCGGATTCCCAGCCGGATGTGGCACGTCCATGCAAGATGACGACCCGGGCTTATATGGCTAAAGTTTACTTGTTCCAAGGCAAATGGCAGGAATGCGCTACAGCGACGGATGAGGTGATCAATTCCGGCAAATACCAGCTACTCCCCGACTTCCGGAATATCTTCTTGCCGGAAAATGACAACTGCCCTGAAATTTTATTTTCAGTCCAAGCCTCTATCAACGATGGCTCCCCGAACAACTACAACGGAAATCCGGGCGACCGTTTGTTACCTCCGGGAGGCCCTTATCCCAACTATGGTTTCCTTCGTCCTTCCCAAAACCTAGTAAACGCTTATAAGACCGACTCCAACGGCTTGCCTTTGGAAGACGGCATAGACGTTTCGGAAAATGATTATGTAGACACCCGCCTAGACCACACGGTAGCCCGCCCCGGAATCATGTTCCTAGATGTCCAACTCTATGACTGGACTCCTCGTGAGGCTACGGTTTACGGTCCGTATAGCCCGAAAAAACGTATTGTCTCCAAGAACTCAAGTTACTATTTGGCTATCTGGCCATACGTAAACGCATTGAATGTTTATATTATTCGATATGCGGACGTGTTATTGTGGCGTGCCGAAGCTGCTATCGAACTAGGCGATTTGGCTACCGGATTGAAATACATCAACCAAGTTCGCGAGCGTGCCATGAACAGCCAGACCGTAAAAACCGCTGACGGGACAGCGGATGCCGCCAAATACCGGATCGGATTATATCCGTCATTTTCCGACAAAGAGGAGGCGATCCGAGCCTTACGTACCGAACGACGTCTGGAATTCGCCTTAGAAGGTGAACGTTTCTTTGATCTAGTCCGTTGGGGAATCGCCTCAGACGTGATGAACACTTATTTCGAGCATGAGAAGACATTCCGCTCTCATCTCCAAAATGCCCGTTTCATCAAAGGGACCCACGAATACGGCCCGATACCGCAAGCGGTTATAGACCTTGCGAAAAATGGAATCATCGAGCAAAACCCAGGATATTAATGGGAATGCTCCCATTCTTCTTAAAAGAAATAGCTCCTATCCGAATATTCGGGCAGGAGCTATTTACATTTGTCTTTATATCGTCTCTTTATAACTTATCCCTTAAAAACCTACCGGTATAGGATGCCTCGCAAGCCGCTATCTCCTCCGGTGTACCGGCACAAACCAACTGCCCGCCGGCCTTTCCGCCTTCCGGTCCTAAATCGATCACATAATCCGCGCATTTGATCACATCCATATTATGCTCGATAATTACCACGGAGTGACCTTTCTCGATCAAGGCATTGAAAGCTTTCAACAAAGTCTTGATATCATGAAAATGTAAACCGGTCGTAGGCTCGTCGAAAACGAACAAGGTAGGTTGCTGCTTCTCTTGGCCTAAGTAATAAGCCAGTTTCACACGTTGGTTCTCACCACCGGATAAAGTGGAGGAAGTCTGTCCCAGCTTGATATAGCCCAAGCCCACGTCTTGCAGCGGTTTCAAGCGTTTCACGATCTTCTTCTCTTGGGAGCCGGAACCTTTCTCGAAGAACTCGATCGCTTGATTCACGGTCATTTCCAACACATCGTATATGTTAGCGCCTTGATACTCTACATCCAATACATCCTGCTTGAAGCGTTTGCCGTGGCAAGCCTCGCATTCCAAGGTGATATCCGCCATAAACTGCATCTCTACCGTGATCTTGCCCTCGCCCTTACATTCCTCGCAGCGACCTCCTTCTTTATTAAAGGAAAAATAAGCGGCGTTATATCCCATCTGCTTCGCTAGAGGCTGCTCGCCGAATAGTTTACGGATCTCGTCGTAAGCACCGATATACGTCACGGGGTTCGAGCGAGAACTCTTTCCAATCGAGTTCTGATCTACGAACTCGATCGCCTGAATCATATTCAAATCTCCACTGATACCGGAGCAATCTACGGTCAGACGGGCGGCATCATCCAAATGGCGTTTCACGCCCTCGTAGAAAATATCACGAACCAAGGAACTTTTACCCGAACCGCTCACGCCGGTAACCACCGTCATCACGTTCAAAGGAAACTTCACGTCCACGCCCTTTAAGTTATTCTTCCGGGCCCCTGTCACTTCTATATAATTATTCCACGGACGGCGATAAGGCGGGATCTCGATCTGATCCTCTCCCGTCAAATAACGTACCGTATGGCTATCGCTACATTTCCGGAGGTTATTCACATCGCCTTGATAAACAACCTCACCCCCCAAACGCCCCGCTTTCGGACCGATATCGATGATATAATCCGCCGCACGGATAATCTCCTCATCATGCTCCACCACGACCACGGTATTCCCCAAGGCTTGCAACTGTCGCAATACCTTGATCAGCAAATCCGTATCCCGGGAATGCAGACCGATACTCGGCTCATCCAAAATATACAACGAACCCACCAAGCTACTACCCAACGAGGTAGCCAGATTGATACGTTGGCTCTCTCCTCCGGATAAAGAGGCCGAGAGGCGATCTAAAGCCAGATAACCCAACCCCACATCCAACAGGAATTGCAAGCGATTATTGATTTCCGTGAGCAAACGTTTAGCGATCGCCGCATCCGTCTCGTCCAGTTCCAGTTGATCAAAGAAAGCCTTTGCCTCCGAAACCGGCATCGTCACCAGCTCGGCGATATTCTTACCGCCCACTTGCACATACAGCGCTTCCGGTCTCAAGCGGCTCCCCTTACAAACCGGGCAAGTCGTCTTTCCCCGATAGCGGGCTTGCATCACCCGGTATTGTATCTTATAAAGATTCTCTTCCACGAACTTAAAGAAATCGTCGATACCGTGTAAGCCTCTCGCCCCATGCCACAACAAATCCTTCTCTTTCTGTGTCAGGTCGTAATACGGACGATGGATCGGGAAGTTATATTTCTCGCTCTTCACGATAAAGTCTTTCAGCCATTCACCCATCACCTCACCTTTCCAGCAAACCACGGCTCCTTGGTAGACAGACAAGCTTTTATCAGGCACCACCAGATTCTCATCGATACCCAGCACCTTACCGAACCCCTCACAAGTCGGACAAGCGCCCAACGGATTATTAAAGCTAAACATCATATCGGTAGGCTCCTCGAATATCATGCCATCCGCCTCGAACTTCTTCGAGAATTCCTTCACGACTATCCCTTCCTCCGTATAAATACGGATCAAACAGGTACCATGGCCCTCAAAGAAAGCGGTCTCAGCCGAGTCTGCCAAACGGCTTTTCAAGGTCTTATCGTCCGATACCGTCAGGCGGTCCACCAACAACTCGATCGGGTAAGACAGCAACTCCTCGCTGGCCAGTACCTCCGAGATACGATATACCGTATCATTCACCGACAGACGGGCATATCCTTCTTTCCGCAAGATCTCCAGCTGTTCCTTCATATCCCGGCCTTCCGGCAAGACAACCGGGGCGAATACGGCAAAACGAGTCCCCTCGGGATATCGCACGACCTCCTTGATAATATCGCTCACCTGATGTTTTTTCACCTCGGTGCCGGAAACCGGCGATATCGTCTTCCCGACGCGAGCATATAACAAGCGTAAATACTCATAAATCTCGGTAGATGTACCGACCGTGGAACGCGGATTACGGGTATTCACCTTCTGCTCGATAGCGATAGCGGGCGGTATTCCCTTAATATAGTCGCATTCCGGCTTACTCATCCTTCCCAAGAACTGGCGGGCGTAAGCGGATAAACTCTCTACATACCGGCGTTGTCCCTCCGCATAAAGGGTATCGAACGCCAACGATGATTTTCCACTCCCCGACAGCCCGGTTATCACCACCAGCTTGTCCCTCGGAATCTCTACATCTATATTTTTCAAGTTGTTGACACGTGCCCCCTTGATGAAAATCGAATTGCTCTCAGACATATTACCTTTATCTTTTTCTTTAACGCAAAGATAGCCAAAACTAACCGATTCTGCCTTATCTTCATCGAACTAATTCACACAGTTAGACAGGGTGTGCCTCGTCTCTACTGCCAAGTAAATAAAATAACAAGGGTGAAATATTTCATATTTACAGGGAATCTTCTACATTTGTTGAAAATTTCATAGACAAACACAGCAAGGCACCCATGTACATTAAATATTTTCGCTTCTTAGTAGCGATTCTCTTTTGTGCGATAACCTCATGTTCTACGGTTCGCGAGAAGCCTCGTCCGGCTACGAGTACGGGCAAGGAGGCCAAGCGAGAGTTTAGGGGAGCATGGATACAGACCGCTTTTCAAGGCGAATACAAGGATATGACTCCCGCCCGGATGAAAAAAGACTTCATCCGCAAGCTTAATTACCTGCAAGCATGCGGCATCAACGCCATCATCTTTCAGGTGCGCCCCGAGGCGGACGCTTTCTATAAATCCGATATCGAGCCGTGGAGCCGCTTCTTCACCGGAGAGCAAGGCGTAGCCCCGGCAGGTGAGTTCGACCCGATGGCCTTCCTGATCCAAGAATGCCATAAACGGAACATGGAGTTTCACGCTTGGTTGAATCCTTACCGGGCGAGCACGGCGGGAAACACCCGTTTCGCCGATTCCCACATCTATCATAAGCATCCCGAATGGTTTGTCACCTATAATAAACAAATCCTTTTCGACCCGGGATTGCCGGAAAGCCGTCAGTTTATCTGCCGGGTAGTGCGTGATATCGTCGGCCGTTACGACGTGGACGCTATACATATGGACGATTATTTCTATCCCTATCCCGCGGCGGGTATGCCTTTCCCGGATGATAACAGCTTCCGGAAATACGGCTTGCGAAAAGGATACAGCGAGGCGCAAAGGAACGATTGGCGCCGGGAGAACGTGAATACCCTGATCCGGGAATTGAAACGTACCATCCTGCTCACCAAGCCTTGGGTACGCTTCGGTATCAGTCCCTTCGGCATCTACCGCAACAAGAAAAGCACCGCAGACGGATCGGGTAGCAATACCAACGGTCTGCAAAACTACGACGACCTCTACGCCGATATCACCTATTGGGTACAGCAAGGTTGGATCGATTATAACATCCCCCAGATCTATTGGGAGATCGGACACCCGGCGGCGGATTACATCACGCTTATCAAATGGTGGGACAAAAACGCCAACGGAGGTCATTTATATATCGGGCAAGACGTGGCCCGCACCATGAAAGCGGACCAATTAACCCGCAAGATGCGTTACGAGCGTGCCTTGCCTCACGTGAGCGGCAATTGTTTCTGGCCCGCCAATGAGATTCTATGGAACAACAAGGGCGTAGCCGACAGCCTGAAACGGAACTACCACCGTTACCCGGCCCTTATCCCGGCCTATACCCATATGCATAACCGTCCGCCAAAAGACGTAAGCAAGCTAAAGACCGAATGGACACCTAAAGGCTTCTTGTTACATTGGCAAGCGGAGCAAAGCCCCACGAATCCGGAGCTAGCCTCCTATTTCGTGGTCTATCGCTTTAACGACAAGGAGCCGATAGACACGAGCGATCCCTCGAAGATCGTGGCTATCACCCGGGAAACCGGCTACTTGATGCCTTACGAGAAAGGAAAGGTAAAATATCGCTATGTAGTGACCGCCGTAGATCGCTTTCACAACGAGAGCGAGGGCAAGACAAAGAAAGTAAAATTATAAAGACAACAATATATGTTAACCGACCATCGCTGCACCAAATATACCGACTGTTCCTCTTGTAGTTTCTACCAGAGGGACATATTCAAGTATCGTCTTTATCCGAAAGGGTACGTGATCCCTCAGACAAGATGCATGCAGAACATGGTCTTTTTCCTAGTCAAGGGAGAGATCTGGCTGAACAGCGAGGAGCACCCGGACACTACGTTCCGGGGCGGACAGTTCGTGTTGCAACCGATCGGCTCGAAAGTGGAATGCAAGGTAAGGTACTCGACTACACCGAATGTATCATCTATCTCTTCGAGCGTCCGCAAAACATATGCGACAATCGTTTCAACAAAGGCATCTCCATCGTGGAGAACGAACGCCAGCAGCCCATCGTAATGACGATGGTCCCGCCGATACAACTCTTCATCGAGGGCATGAAGCTTTACCTCAACGATGATTTAAGATGCTCCGGACTGATGCAAGCCAAACGCTCGGAGATGGTCTACTTGTTGAACTGCTACTACCCCATCAAGGAGCTAGCCGCCTTTTACGCCCCGATTTACCGGTATAGCCACAGTTTCCAGTATTTCGTGATGCAGAACTACCAAAAGGCAAAAGACGTGGAGACCTTCGCCCAATTGGGAGGCTACAGCGTACCCACCTTCCGCCGTATCTTCAAGGATACGTTCGGAGAGCCCGCTTATCAATGGATGCTGAAACGCAAATGCCAAGACATTCATAACGACCTTATCATGACAGAGCTTTCCATATCCGAGATTTGCTACAAGTATGGCTTTGAGTCGCTTTCCAACTTCTCGCACTTCTGCAGGGCTAATTTCGGCCAATCTCCCCGCTCTGTCCGTTCTCTAAAGGATGAAAATACATAATATTCAATGATTTTTTTTAAATCTCTCAACTTTTGCAACTCTTTGGACAAAAATAACAATTCTCCCCTTTAGCATTCCCTATACATTTGCGTCCAGAAGATCAATCATAATTGATTTTCAAAGATAAATAAAATGTATAGGTACAATAAGACAAGTATTATCTTAAAGATCTCTATTGCGGTTTTATTCATTATCGGCATGGTGCTGGAATGTAGTTGCGAGAGATCCGAGGAACCGGAGAAAAGAGGCACGGGCTACATCACTTGCACCCTTCGTTGGGATAGCGTGGTAGCAGTTTCCCCGGTACCGGAGAAACTTCGCTATTGTATCTACCCGTCGGAGGGCGGGCCGATGATACAGACGGATGGGAACGCCAATGGCATCACCCTGTTCTTACCACCGGATAAATATAATGTATTGGTTTTCAATTACGACGCGAAAAACATAGGTTTTCGTAATATGTCGAAGTTCGAGGAAGCGGAAGCATATATCTCCTCTCTAAAGGATCTGGAGGCATGTCAAGACGAGGTGATCCCGTTATATGTCGCCACGATCCGTTCGGTAGAGGTTGAGGGGGACACGGAGAAGCATAAGGAATTGACCTTGTCGCCGTTTTTCCTATCGAAGGACAGTTCCTTGAATCTAAGCAATGAAAGGAAAGGGATCGCAAACAATATCAACGGGCTAAAGAAAACGAGTATCCGATGAGAGAGAGCCGGTTATTTATCATCTTGATCTCGCTTGTCATGGGATTGGCGGGATGCTCGAAAGAGACTATGATCGGCGAGTATGTAGACCGTTGCGCAGTGCGCCTCGACATAGATTGGGGTCCTTGCGGTATCGACCCGGATGGTATGACCGCGCTCTTTTACCCGGTCGATGGAGGGGAGCCAAGCCGTTTCCTTACCAACACGGTGACGGGCGACGAGGTGCGATTGAGGAAAGGGATCTATAACGTAGTGGTATTTAACCAAGCGGCCGAAGAATACAGTTATCTCACGATCGAGGGTCAAGATCAATACAGCACCCTGCGGATCGTGATGAAGACGACGGATAGCGATTGGTACACGCCCACCGAGGGAGAGCGGCTGATCTACGATCCGGAACCTTTAGCGGTAGCTACATTGGAGGGTTTTGAGGTGACGCAAGAGATGGTACGGGCGAACCTTAAGGAGGGAAAGGAGTTTTCCTTGGCTTGCCGGCCCGAGAAGGTAATCTTCACGACCCATCTGTCCTTAGAGATAAAAGGATTGCACAACATGCGGACTGCGAGGGGATCGATTAAAGGGATGGCGGATACATATTGGATAGCGGATAGAAAGACCGGAAGTAGCGTAGCGACGCAACTCGTGGACTTCTCGGAAAAGACCTTTCACGAGAACTCAACGACCGATGGTATCTTATCCGGCTCTTACTTGACACTCGGCAGACCAAACGTCACATCGAAGGCCACGGACGAGATCAGTAATTTGCTTACGCTCTCCATCTTATTGGTCGATAACAGAACGGTCATTACGAAGCAATATGATATAGCTCCACGTGCCGCGATCAATAATGAGACGAAAGAGGTAGAGGTGGTGCTGGGTACGAAAATTGATCCGGATAAGGAAGAAGTTCCCGAGGATATTCCGTTGGAGCTACCAAACGTGGAGCCGGAAAAGAATGGCGGCGAAGGGGGATTCGATGCGACAGTAGACAATTGGGGAGATGAGACGAATATCGTAATCCCCGCATAACTATAGAATGATAAATAGTAACAACATAAAACAACATTAAAAGACTAAACATTATGAAGACAAATTTATTTATCGCAGCATTAAGCCTAGTAGTATTGGCGGGCTGCTCAGGCGAAGATGAGATTGGCACATTGGTAGCAAAGAATGACAATGCGATTAATTTCGGAACTTATGTGGGGAAACAGACGAAGGCCAGTATTATGGATGACACCAAACTACAAACAACGGGATTCAATGTTATAGCAACTTATACAGGTGTCGATACATGGGCATCATTAAGTGGAGACAAAGCTAAAGCTCCAAACTTCATGTACGATCAAGCCGTTACATATACTGATAGTAAATGGTCTTATTCTCCTATACAATATTGGCCAAATGAACAAAATGAGGATGGAGATCTTGGTAAAGTAACTTTCTTTGCCTACAGCCCTAAAACAACTAGTATCACTACAATATCAGATAAAGCAAAAACAGGAGCACCGACTATTAAACTGACTGTTTCCGATGAAATTGATACGCAAATAGATTTAGTAGCAGATATGGTCACAGATCTTACTAAAACAAGCACAACTATAGATGGAGTTGCAGTAGATGCAGGTACTGTTAAATTCAAAATGGATCACCTTCTTTCTCAAATTAAGTTTCAAGCAAAGCTCAAGGCACAGTACACTGGAGCAACAAAGATTACCGTAACAGGATTTAAGTTATCATTTGCAACCAACAAAATTAAGAATGCAGGAACATATACATTTAACACTAATAACACAGATAATATATGGGTGCTGGATAATACTTACCACAACGTAGCCATCGAAAAAACGAACTTAGCAAATGAGTTGGACAATACCGTAGCACTAGCAGCGACCGACTTACTAGATCCTATGTTTTTACTTCCTCAATCATATGCAGAAAAAGATAT
>ERZ810493.222-NODE-222-length-14193-cov-14.7326_pt1 | contig 14193 bp, 14 predicted proteins | sample MGYA00520333_ERZ810493 | MGnify/ENA primary metagenome ERZ810493 (study PRJEB31588, sample SAMN03398895) | human gut metagenome | study: EMG produced TPA metagenomics assembly of the PRJNA231909 data set (A prospective, longitudinal analysis of the... | reverse complement strand
TGTGGAAGATGCGGTACTCGTAGGGCACCTGCGTGGGAACCGGGATTCCTGCCGGGCTGATGACCCAGACCGTCTTATACCGTATCTGCACCTCCACCCATGTGGTCAGCTTGTACTGCTTTTTGAAAGTCTCCTTCAACTTGCCCTGCACCTCCGACCGGGTGTAATCGTCATAGAGAGTCGTGAGAAAAGAGGTCAACTGCCATGGGTCATGCTCGATGGGGTCAAGGTGATACTGGTACTCGTTGTAGCCGGGGTGGTCGGTGGGGGTGCGCTTGATCTTTTTGTCCAGCTCCTTTTCCAGCTTCTTGTAGTCGGTTTCGGCTCCCCGAATGTCCCGGTCCTCTGCGGTGTAAATGGTCTGCCCGGATACCTGCGTGGTGCCGGAGAACAGAATGGAACAGGACGAAAACGCTGACATGACCAGCAGCAGGAGCAAAAGAAAAACGCCCACGATCAAAAGAACGTGCGCGTTGCTTTTTGCAAAATTGGCAATGCCGTTGGCTGCGGTGCTGACCACCGATTTTCCTTTGTCAATGACCCGCTCCATGCCGGACTTTGCAGCATTGGTGCCATTGGATGCCGCTTTGCCGCCTGCGGTCTGCGCCGCTGTGCCCGAATGGGCGGCGGCATAGTAACTTTGCCGAATGTCCTGTTTCTGCCGCCATCGGGAGAGCCAGTTGGAGCCGCCCTCGCCGGTGCCGGATGCGCCTACATCTTGTGCCGCAGTCGGCTTCTGTGGGGAAGATTGTGCGGTTTTGGCACCCTTCTTGCCCTGCATCTTGGCTTTCTTTTTCAGCTTCCGGGCATAGATGCTCTTGGAAATATCCCGGACATTTCCTGCTGCCTTTTCGCCCTCGCTTAAAGCCTGCGTGCCCACATTATCGTCCTCGTACTGGTCAACCTCCCGATGCACCGCAGACCGGGCGGCGGCAGCGGCATACATAGCACGTTTCTGCTGCTTTGTCATGCGGGATGCTTCATCCGGGGTGATCTCTGCTTTGCCAAAACGCAGGTGCTGCGCCTTTTCCGCTGCCTTGTCTGCATCCTGCTTCAGTTTCTGCTTTTTGGGCTTAGACTGCTCCACTTTGGACTTTTTCGGAGGAGAGCGCGTGGCCGTGCGCTCCTTGTCTTCCTCAAATTTCAGCTTTGGCTGTTTCTCACTCATGCTTTTGAGCCTCCGCAACTTCGGAAAGGCGGGTCGTAAGGATGCGGTAGAGTTCAAGGTCTTTCGGGAAGTGGTCAACAAAGGGTAGGATCACGTTGCCGAAGAACAGCAGCCCTTCGCCCTCACCAGAGTGAGTGACGTAGGAAAGCTGATGGGGCGAGATGTTGAGCTGCTTTGCGAGGATTTGCCGATCACCGTTCGCCTGATTGAGCATATAAACGAAGTCCGAATTCTCAAAAATATTTGATACTTCGGGACTTGCCAGCAGATCTTTGACGTTCTGCGTTAGGGCTGTCGGGATGCCGCCCCACTTACGAAAACGCTTCCAAATTTCAACGCTGTACGCCGCAGTCTGTTCCTCTTTCAGCAAAAGGTGGAACTCGTCTGCATAGTACCGGGTGGATTTTCCGGCACTGCGGTTGGCTGTCACACGCCCCCACACGGCATCCTGCACGATGAGCATACCCAGCTTTTTGAGCTGCTTGCCCAGCTGCTTGATGTCAAAGCAGACGATGCGGTTATTGATATCTACGTTGGTGTGGTGATTGAAAATGTTCAAACTGCCCTTGACGTAGATTTCCAGCGCAGCCGCCACATGGCGGGCTTCCGGTTCGTCTTGCGTCAACAGTGCATTGTAGAGGTCTTCCAGCAGCGGCATATTTTCCGGGATGGGGTTCTCGAAATACTTGCGGTAGACCACATGGACGCAGCGGTCAATGACCGTCTTTTCCACCGGCTGCAAGCCCTCTTTGCCGCCGACCACCAGTTCGCACAGGGACAGCACAAAGTCGGCTTTCAAAGCCAACGGGTTGTCCTCCTCCGAGTAGTTGCTGTTGATGTCCATCGGGTTGATATACTGGGTGCTGGCAGGGCTGATGTGGATGACCTGCCCATGCAGACGCTCCACCAGCGGAGCGTACTCACATTCTGGGTCGCAGATGATGATATCATCGTCCGTCACGAGGAATGCGTTGCAGATCTCACGCTTTGCGCTGAACGACTTGCCAGAGCCGGGGGTGCCGAGGATCAGGCCATTGGGATTCTTCAGTTTTTTCCGGTCTACCATAATCAGGTTGTTGGACAGGGCGTTCAAGCCATAATACAGGCTTTCCTTGCCGTTGTCGAACAGTTCCTGTGTGGTAAACGGCACAAAAATCGCTGTGCTGCTGGTGGTCAGACCGCGCTGGATCTCAATCTGGCAGTCTGCCAGTGGCAGGCTGCTCATCAGCCCCTGCTCCTGCTGAAAATCAAGGCGGCATAATTCGCAGTTGTGCTTCTGGGCAATACTGACTGCCTGAAACACGTTGGTTTCCAGTTCCTGCTCGGTCTTGCCGGTGTTCAACACCAGAAAAGTGACAAGGAACATCCGCTCGTTCTGGCTCTGCAATTCCTTCAAAAGTGCCTTGGCATCTCTGCCGTAGGTTGCCAAATCGGACGGCAAAACGTCCATATCGTATCCTGCGCGGACGGCTTTCTTCTGCTCTTCGATTTTGCTGCGGTCCAGTTCCGTGATGGTGTGCTTGATGGTTTTGATGGCCTTGTTCTGGTCAACGGACTGGATGTGCATGGTAACGATCTGGCTGGAATCCATATCAAGGAAATCCTTCAAAAGCTGATCGCTCAGGTCAGAAGCCGTAATATTCAGGAAGCTGACCGCCCCGAAGATGCCGCCCACCTGAAAGGTACGGCTGTTCTTAAACGCCAGCGCAGTGGGGGCAATGGCATCCTTTACGGACAGACCACTGGGCACAAGGTCTTTCCAGTTGAAGTGGAACTTGTTAGCTCCATCCATGTTCAACATCCCGTGCATCAGCCGCAGACGTTCCGTACCGTCCAGCGGCTTTGCCAGAACGCCAAGCCGGTGGAAATTGTTCATCAGGTCGTTCTGGATGTGCTCCAGCCGAGGTTTGACCTGCGCCATGCTGTCGCCCTCGATGCCGTAGGTCAGAAACTTCGTTTTGGTCAGACCGTTGTTGCCCTTGGAAAGCTGCTGCCGCAACATCTGGCTGTACTCGGCTCGCACATCATCAAAGCCATCCTGCTGGTACGGGATGCGGATGGACTTCTCGAAGTCTGCCGAATCGGTGGCGGTATTCACGAAAGACAGTTCAAAGTGGATAGAGCTGTCGAAAAAGTTGAGAAAAGAGCACCATTCCTCAAAGATGGCGGTCTTGTCCTCCTGCTGCGCCAACTGATAGTTGATATCCTGATACTGGATGGTGCGGGTGTAGTAGCCGGGACGGACACGGCAGGTGCCGTCCTCAAACATCCGCTGGAACGGAATGCTCTCCTGTGCCGTGCGGGGCACTGTGGGCTTGGGCGGCTTTTTGCCGTCTTTATTCTTTTTCAGAAACGGAATCATGGGCGTCATCTCCCTTCACAAGCAGTGCATAGTAATTGTGGGTCTTGTACGGGCGCACCTTCGGGCGGACGAACCTTGCCTGAATGTAGTACCGCAGGATCTTTTCAGCCGGCTGGCCGTTCTTCTGGTACATAGCCAGAAAGAACATAGGCAGCATGACCGCCATCATGCCAAGGGTAGCGCCAGAATTGCCTGCGGTGTCCCGCAAAACAAAGAACAGCGGCACGCCTACGACTGCCGCTGCACCAAAACAGATAAGCTGCCGGGCGGTCAGGTTGAAGGCTACTTTGGACTTCACCTTGCTGAAATCGCGCGGCACGGAAATATAAGCTGCCAAAATTTCACCTCCTTAGTGTGCGCCCAGAATGCTCCGGGCGACGGAACCAGTCTTGAACAGCGTAAAGCACAGCAGCACCGTGTACCCCACGATGCTCCAGATCGAGTTGATGGCATCCCCGGATATGGCAACATTCTGAAGCAGAACAGCGTAGATCGCCACGCAGATCAGAATCAGGAAGCCCTGAAATCCCAGCGCAAACAGAGAACGAAGATAGTTCTGTCCAACATGGGATTGCTCGTGGTTGCCCCATGTTGCCATGGGCACCGGGGCAAGGCTGACCATCATGTAGATCTCAATCATTCTTCCGTAGACGATGACGAAAATCACAATGGACAGGATGCGCATAGTGATGCCGATGAAGAAGGACTGCAAGAACAGCCCGAACAGTGGGCCTACGTCCATCTGCATCATGCTGGATTGCAGCATGGAAAGCCCGATGTCGTTGACCCTTGTGTTACCGGAAATAATGCCGCTGGAATTTGCCACCACCTGCTGCGTCACGTCGAACACCGCCATGATGATGTCAAACGTATTCGAGATCATCCAAACCGAAATGGCAGTTTTGAAAATCCACTTCAAAATCAATGCCGGTTCAAACTGTGCCATATTGTTGTGTTCAGTAATCATCTGAATCAATTCATAGCAAGCAATAAAGGTCAAGATCACGCCTGCAATGGGTAGCACCACATTCCGGGAGAGGGCTTCGATCATAGCAAAAACGCGCGGTTCAAAACTGGATGGTTTGGTGCCGACTTGCTGGGCGATGCCGCCCACTTGGGTGTTCACATCATCAAACAAGCCGGAAAGATTGGACATGATTGCCGCTGTCAGCAGCGACTTGATCCAATCCGAGATCGCTTTGAGAACTGTTTCCACTCAGCGCCACCACCCATCAAGAAAAATGGTTGATAAGGGTCTTGAGCAGGTTGAGCAGAAAAATAAGGTGAGTCAGAATCTGCATAATAGCACCGTCCTTTCAGAATAAAGGTGAATATTCGATTTGCAATGCGTTTCCTCTTGTGATAAGAATCCGTTTGCCACGGAGGGGCCGGAAACACTTGCAAGTAAATATGTACGGGACGGCAATCGCCGCCCGGAAAAGATTAGCCGAACAGACCGCTCAGCAGGGGGATCAGAGTGATGCCGATGAGGGCGACGCCGCCGCCAGCCATGAGCTGCTTCATGCCCTGACTCTTTTCTTATGTGCGATAAAGAAGTAATAGAAGTGTAAAAAATTTTGCCGTTCCTATCCGGCACTCGCGCGTTGTGTCGGATAGGTCGGGCGTTTATTCTGGCAAGTCAATCTTGCCGACAAAGCTGTAATAAATCTCAATGTCCTGCCTGCGGGTGCCGTTCTCGTCATAGCTGCACTCATGCACGACGATTTTTTCAATCATTTCCCGCAAGAGGGTGGGGGTAAGTTCCTCAAAGGCAAGGTGCTTTCGGACGATACCCATAAACTTTTCCGCGTTGACGGTGGCGGCCTGCGACTTGTCCAGTTCGGCCTGCAAAGCGGCGGCGCGGTCTTTCAGTTCCCGCTGCTCCTGCTCGTAGTCTGCCGACAGTTCCATGAAACGCTCGTCGCTGATTTTGCCGTTCACATTGTCCTCATACAGCCGCTTGATTATGCGGCTCACTTCGGCAATACGCTCCTGCGCCTGTTCAAGCTGCTTGGTGGCTGCGGCGGTCTTTCTCTTGCCGCCGATCTCGTTCTGCTGGATAAGCAGCTTCACAAAGCGGCTCTCATGCTTGGCGGCGTATTCCGTCACCTGCCGGAGATTGGAGAGGACACCGGCGGTCAACAGGTCGGTGCGGATAAAGTGCGCCGTACAGTCGCGGGTGCGCTTCTTGTAGTTGCCGCAGATGTAACAGTCCTGCTTGCGGTTCTTGTTCTGATACCGCTGCTGGTACATCACATGGCCGCAGTCGGCGCAGAACAGCATACCGGAGAACAGCCCCACCTCGTCATAGCGGTTCGGGCGTTTGCGCTGCTTGCGTAACTCCTGCACGCGCTCCCATGTTTCCGTGTCGATAATCGGCTCATGGTGGTTCGGAAAAATGGCCTGCTTTTCCACGGGGTTCTCTACGCTGTGCTTGGTCTTGTAAGAGGGCTTCTCCGTCTTGAAGTTTACCAGACAGCCGGTGTACTCCCGGTTTTCCAACAGGTGGACAACGGTGTTTGTCGCCCATTTGCACTCATAGCCGGGGTGATAGCGGCGGGTGCTGCCCGTCCTGCGGTATTCCAGCGTCCCCGGCGTGGGGATTTGCTGCTCCGTAAGCATACGGGCAATCTTGGTCGGGCCGTTCCCGGCAAGGCAAAGCTGGTATATCTGCCGGACTACCGGCGCGGTTTCCTCGTCAACGATATAGTTCTCGTCCTCGTCCATGAGGTAGCCGTACACCGGCTTGCTGGTAACGGGCTTGCCGCTCATGCCTTTTGCTCTCTTAACTGCCTTGATTTTCTTGCTCGTATCTCTCACCAGCCATTCGTTGAACAGATTTCGCAGAGGGGTAAAATCGTTGTCCATGCCGCCGTTTGCGCTGTCCACATTGTCGTTGACAGCGATAAACCGCACGCCCTTTTGGGGGAACAGCATTTCCGTGTAAAACCCTACCTGCAAGTAGTTTCGCCCTAACCGGCTCATGTCCTTGACGATAACTGTACCCACTTTCCCGGCTTCAATGTCTGCAAGCATGGCTTGAAAACCGGGCCTTTGAAAGTTCGCGCCGGAATAGCCGTCGTCGGTGTACCAGCGCAGGTTGGTAAAGCCATTCTGTTTTGCAAAGGTTTCGAGTATCCGTTTTTGGTTGGAAATGGAATTGCTCTCGCCTTGCAATTCGTCCTCATGGGACAATCTCGGATAAAGGGCGGTAATGAGGTTTTGGGTGGCTTGTCTTAACATAAAATCCTCCGTTTCCGACAGCCAGCCCCACTATTCCGTGGTTTCATTGTACCACGGAACAGGGCTGGTTGTATAGCGGCAAAAGTGTCAAATCTGCTTCTTTACAGCTTGTCAAATCGCCGGTTTTTGTGTAGCAGCGGCTTCCGCTTCCAGTACCCGCGCCATTTTGTCGGCGGCGGTGGTGGTAGTGTCTTTCTTGAAATAGCCGGACACGACAAGGACGGAATTGCCCATGCGGATTTCCGTCACGCAGTCGGGGCGGCGGGCGGTGCGGGTGTCGTGCTGCTTGTTATCTGCCATAGGCAATACTCCTTTCAGTCGGTAATCAGTTTCTTCATGCTCTCCATTTTCCGCTGCGCGGTTTCCTGCCGGAAATTCTCGCCGGTAAAGCGTACCGGGACGCACATGGAAAGCAGCCGGTCATAAATCCGGGAATGGGCGGTGTCCTCCGGGTTCCGCAGGTCGTCCAGCGTGAGGTTGGTCGTGACGATCAGCGGCTTGCCGCTGCGGTAACGGCTGTCAATCACATTGAAAACCTGCTCCAGCCCGTATTCCGTTCCGCGCTCCATGCCGAAATCGTCAAGGATAAGCAGCGGATAGCGGCAAAGGCGGGAAATGTACTCGTTGCGCCCCTCAAAGCTGGCGGCAAGGTCATTGAGGATAAGGGCAAAGTTCGTCATGTGGACGGGGATTTCTTTCTCCATGAGGGCGTTTGCGATACAGCCCGCAAGGTAGCTTTTCCCGGTTCCCACACCGCCCCAGAACAGGCAGCCGATATTGTCGGCTCGCATATCCTCCCAATGCTCCACATACCGGCGGGCAATCCCGGCCTGCGGGTTCCTGCCGTTGTCGTTCTCAAAAGTCCAGTCCCGCATGGTGGGGTCGGTAAAGCCCCGGCGTTTCAGTTCTTCTACGGTGTCAAGGTGCCTGCGCCGCTTCTCGGCGGCCTCCCGTTCCTCGCGGGCGGCTCTCTGGCAGTCGCATTCTGCCGGGTGGCGGTCACGGCCAAAGATAGCGGCCTTATCCGGCGCAAAATAGGCTTCTTTCGGCTTGCGGCACTTGCCGCAGTACAGTAGACCGTCCTCGCCGGTGTAGTCCTCCGGCTCCGGGGTGGTGGCGGTCATATTCTCCAAAACAGCGTTGATTTCGTTCTTCATAAACTCTCGCCCTCCTTGCATGAGTAGTCTGGTATGCCCTTTTTCGGGGCTTTCCTGGCTGCGTCCTCCTGCGCCCATTTGTAGATTGTGGCGGCATGGCTGCGGTATCGCTTGCCGCTGGACGCGATATGGCAGGATAGCCGGTCAATGTAGTAGTTCCATTTGTCGGGAAGGTCTGCTTTCAGCCCGTCCAGTTCTGATTGCGAAAGAAAGACATTTTCATACCGGCCATAGGCGGCGCGGGCGGGCTGTCCCGTATCTAACTCTCGCTCTCTCTCTTTTTCTATCTCTATCTCTTTCTCTATCTCTATCTCTGGTGGACAAATGTCCGCTTGATATGGTGGACATTTGTCCGCCCCGGCCTTTGGCAAGGCTTTCTGCTCCTGCAAAGCCAGCCTTGCCCGCCGTTTCCGCTCCCCCTCGGTAGAGGATTGGCCGATAAGCAGTTCAATGTTGCTCATATACAGCGCGCCGCTTGGCAGCGGCTCCACAAGCCCCAGCTTCATAAAAATCTGCAAGGCCCGCTCTACGGTGCCGACTTGCTGGCGGGTAATGGTGGCAATCATCTGCGCGGTGTAGGGGATATTTTCATCAAGCTGCAACTTCCCGCCGTTTTTCAGCGATTTCAGGTACAGTTTCAAGAGAATGTTGGAATAGAGGATACCGTCCTGCATACTTTCCAGCAGCACGATAGCGTCCTCGTCAAAGTAATTCTCTTTCAGCTTGAGATAGTAGTATTTTCGGTTGTCTGACATGGTTCCTCCTTTGGGTGGATTTAGGGCGTTTGTACGCATTTAGAACGCCGTTTCCGGGGGAAAAGGATAAATGTATCGCACACCCTTTGACACCTACGAAAAAAGCCTTGATTTATGCGGGTTTGAAAGGCTCTAAAGCGTGACATCTCTGCCTTTGTTTCCGCTTTCTCTCGGCGGCTTTGATTTTCTTCATGCGTCCGGCGCAGTCGGGGCAGTATTTCCCCCGGTTGGATTTGGGGACAAAAGCCGCGCCGCAGACGGCACACCGTTTCCGGCTCCCCCGGTACAAGAGGGCTGCGGCCAGCTCCCCGTCAAGGGGCAGGACAGCTACACGGAACCAGCGGCACATGAGAGAAAGGGAAATGCTCTGGACGCATACGCAAGGCTCCCCGTCGTCCAGCAGCAGGCAGTTCCCCTCATCGTAGTTACAGCACTCATGTACCAGCCGCCGCGCCCGCCGGTGCTGGCGGTAGTCCATGCGGGGCAGGTTATCGCTCATGGCTCTGCTCCTTTCTGCGGTGGGGTTCCTCCCGGCGCAAAATCTGGTCGATGTTCCGCTTGACGGTCTGCAACTCCTTGAACTGCTGTTTCTGTTCATGATAGGTGTTATACAGGCCGTCTTTCTCGGAGATAAGCTGCTCGATCTCGGCCTGCAACGCTTTCCGGGCGGGCAGCTTGGTAATGCCATGCGCCTTGAAATACCGGGCGGCGGCTTCGGCTATGATAAAATCGCTCTCGTTTGCCTGCCGGTAGGCGGCGCGGGCTTTCTCGGATTTCTGCGCCCGCAGCCCCTCGCGGGTGGGCTTGGTCTTGGCGTAGGCAAGTACCTGTCGCTGCAACTCCTTTTTTCCTTGTAGCTTGGTTTCCAGCGTTTTCAGCTTGCCGCTGGTCTGGCGCATTTCCTGATAGGCGGTATCAACGGCGGCTTCTAACTGCTCCGGGGAAGTAAAGCCATACTGCTGGTACACATTCAGTGTCTTGGCTGCCTGCTTCAGATTGTGTATCTTCGCCCAGTGTTCATAGCCCCGGCCTTTGCCCTCGGCCATTTTCTGCTCAATGTCCACAAGCCGCTGCACACCGTCCTGTTTCGGGGCGGTTTGTGGGGCTTTTGTGGGCTGTATGCCGTTTTTCCCATGCCGGGGGTATTCGGGTATGGCTGCGGCCTTTTCTGTGGCTCTGGCGGCGTTCTGCTCCAAAACGGCAAAGACAGCGGCGCGGTCAAAATCGTCGCCCAGCTTTCGGGCGGTAATGGGCTTTGTCCTGTCCGGCGTGAGGTAACTAAGCCGCCCCCGGCTCTCCTTGACGGTCACGCCCTCCCGCAGCAGCAGAGAGGAAAACTCGTCAAAGCTGGTGGCGGTGGCAAGTGCTTTCCGAATGGTCTGCCGCAGCTTCTCCTTGTTCGTTTCAAACTTGGTCTGCCGGGGCGTGATACCACCTGCAATCATGGGGGCGTTCTGCTTGTCCAGCGCGGCCTGTCCCTTTTTCTGTGCCCAATACTCCCGGTCGGTCACGCGGTTCTTGCTGCCGTTCAAGAGGTCGATTTGGTAAAGCCCCTCCCGGTGGCACATCTCCATGACTTCGGATTTGAAGTAGCGCAAGGCCGCGTCGGTACAGCGGTGCTTGCAACCGGCTTTTGTGTCGGCTGGCCTGTCCATATAGGGCAGGAACGGCACTTCCTCAATCCGCAGGCTGTTAATGACGATATGCACATGAATGTTGCCGCTGTGGTTATGCCCGTCCGGGTGGGTGCATACAAGGGCTTGGTGGCCGGGGAAATGCTCTTTACAGAATTGCTCCCCCAATGCCTGCGCCCGGTCTACGGTCAAGCCATTGTCCGGGCCGTCCCGTGGGTCAAAGCTGATGATATAGTGGTGGCTTTTCACATCTTCCCGCCGCTGGTTCTTCCCATAGCGGAGATTTGCCCGCATACAGGCAACGGCAAAATCCTCCCCGCCGCAGTTCAGCGTGGACAGCCGGTAGTCCTCGCGGGGGATAAGCCTGCCGGTTTCATCAAGGACGGGCTTCATGGTAAACTCGTCATGCTCAAAAAGTAGGTATTGCTCGGCGGCTCCGTAGTCGGCGTTTTTAGAGTTGATATGCTTGAGTGTTGCCAACCGCGTCACCTACTTTCTTGAGAACTTCATACTTGAGGGCGGCAAGGTCGGCTATGGCGGCGCGTACCTCGCCGGACAGCGCGTTGTAGGGTGCGCCGTACTCGTTCAGATACCGGGCAATCTGGTTGAGGTTGCCGCCGATTCTGCCGTACTCGGCTGTGAGTTTCCCGACAGCGGAAAGCAGCTCGTCATTGACCGCCGACACATGGATAACGGGGCGTATGGCGGTGCGCCGTATCGCCTGCCGGAGAAATTCGGACTGGCTGATACCATAGGGCGCAAGCCGCGCTGTGAAGTCGGCGTATTCATCTTCGGACAGCCGGGTTTTCACAACGCGGCTGCGGTGGGGCGTGTTGTATCGCTTCGGCATGGGCTGTAAACCTCCTTTCACTTATCACAAAAAATAGGCTGGTCTGTTAGGTATTTCCGGGGCAGTTCTCGCAAAAAAAGCGGCCTGCCGGACGGAAAAATTTTTGCGGCGCAAGCCGCCATAGCAGGGTTTGGGGAAGGCACTCCCCAACAAGTTTCCCGCGAGGGGCAAAACCGCAGAATTGCGGATTTTGGCACCGTGGTAGAAACTTGCTCTGTAACTGCCGCAGACTGCCCCTGTCTGGTTTTTCCGTACATAGAACGGACAGAACAGGACTTGCGGCCCGCTGTGGGCGGCCTTTTTTCCTTTCGCCAATATTACTCCGCAGAGGGGCTTTGCTACCCGCTGGACAGGGATTTTCTCAAATTTTCTTTCGCTTCTGTAATCCGGGCAACAGGATTTTGGCAACCGGCGGGGCAGAGAATTTTTCCTTTCACTCCCCACACCACCGCGTTTTGAAATTTGCCAAACGAAACGGGCAATTTTCTCTTTGCTTCTTACTACGGACAAAAATCCAAAATGCCAAACGGACAACAAAAAAAGCAGCAAATCTTTTTCAGACTTACTGCTTCTGCTGGCCGCCGGTGGCGGCTGGTATTTAGTTTTCAATAGTTTTTCAGTTCGACAAACTGGAAGTTGTCTTAGAGTTTTAATACGGCAATTAGCTCTTCTCCGTCCTTTTCTCCGGTCTCTATAAATCCAAAAGAGGCATACAAAGATTTGGCAACTGCGTTTTCTGGCTCATATGACAGCCAACAGAAATCGGCTTTACCACAGGGAAATGTTCTGATAAATCTTAACGCAAGTTCTACCGCCTGTTTTCCATATCCCCTGTTTTGATAGTTCTTATCTATCATCAATCTCCACAGGTTATAATTCCCGTCTGCTATGGCAGGTGCATCTTTCCAATAATCATCTTTGTCATAACCAATCATCACAAAACCGACTGGGTTATTACCTTCAAAAATTCCAAATGGAAAAGCATACCCGTTGGATGTAATAGCGGTATACGCTTCAATAATACTAATATCATTACTGGCGACAAAATTTTTCTGACTATCTGAGACATTTAACTTTAGAATATCCCAGATATTTTCGCCATTTATTTTTTCCAGATGAATCATTCTATTTACCTCCACAAGCTCTAATTTGCAACTGACTTCATTATACTATGACCGTCTATATTGGGGAATAGATGAATTGTAAATTTGTTGAGTAGTCACGCTGGCGGCGTTGAGTATTCAATTTTTCATGGCTTGCCCGGTGGGTAGTCAAAACGAAACTTGAACAACGCGGCAATTAGCTGTTGCTTCACATATTCCTCAACCTCGGCGTTGACCTGACCGTGTACTTTGGAAAAATAGCGGATATATCCGGCGTAGTGGGAAAGAACGGTGTCGATTGCGTCCGGATCGCCCTCATGGGCTTTGACGATTGTTTCATAGGGGAGAAGTTTACTCATGGTCTTTTCCCCCCCCATGAGCCGCCGTAACCGCTGCAAGGCAAGCTGGATATGCCGCCCCGCTGTGCTGCGTGTCCGGCCAATATGTACGCCGATCACTCGCTGCGGCTGGCGCAGGAAATAGTAACGGAAAATTTCTTCCTGTGTCTGCTCCGGCAAGAGGGCAAGGGCGGCGGCAAGTTCCGCATGGTACAGAACGGCGGTTTGGCCGCAGGCAATAAAATGATATTCTTCAAGCTGCTCCGGCTCGGCAAGCTGGACAAACTTCTCATTCATCAGATAGTCAAGGGAAACTTCCCGTTCCCACCTCCGGCGCAGCTTCAAAATTTTATCTATGGCTGCGTGACGAATGACAATCTTGCAAAAGGCATTGAATGTGTACTGGATATGCACTTTGTAGGCTTCATCTTCGGTCATGGAAATTCCCCCTCTCTGATAATAGTGCGGGGCGGCAGCATTCCTTGCTGTCGCCCCTTGATTGCCTACCAGCAAAGGCGGGCGGGGCTGTCAACGGCGGCGCGTATGCGCCGTTCATCTTGACCGTTGACTGGCTCGGCTGGCTTTGCTATGACAATATAGTTATTTCCAGTGCTTTAATTGCGAAAGGTACAAATCAAACTGATTACGTCTGGTTTCTTCATCTGCGTTATCGGGATTTGGCATATTCGCAACCAGATAATCCAATAAAGATTCCTTGGATTGATATGCAAATTCCCCATTAGCATAGCACCATTTACAATAGTCCTCGTTATAGCTTCCGTCTGGTTCTCGGCTAATCAGACCATCTTCATTCAATGGCATTCCGCAACACTGACAAACAAGTTGCCGTGGAGAACCCAGAAGCGTATTGATTGACACATCAAAAACTCGTGATAACAGTTTTAAGGTATCTGTATTTGGCTGCGTTTCGCCTGTTTCCCAGCGACTAACCGCCTGTCGGGTAACTTGCACACGTTCAGCCAGTTGTTCTTGCGTAAGGTTGTTTTTCTCGCGTAAATTTTTAAGAATACCTTGTATTTCCATGCCCGTCCCTCCTAAAGGTTGTTTTTACTCATTATAACTTCAAAATGGGGTTTTAACAAGCAACTCGCTGTTGCTGCGGAATAGTGGGCTGCTGTCTATCAATTCTTATGTGTTACTTTATGGCACATGAGCATTGGCAGAGGGATTATCACCGCCGTAACCTTCCATCAGGTTGACGGCACCCCACACGCCCAGACCGGCACCCAGTGCCACGACCAGAGTTTTCAGAACGTCCACTGCGCTGTTAAAGAATTCCATAGTAAGATCTCCTTTGTTTTGAAAAAAGCGACCCTGCACACACCTGAAATCCATTTATTGAAACGCCGTAAGCTACGGCAGAAGTTGATTTGCTAGTGTACTTATAGGTCAAACTGTGTTTATTGCGAGAGCGAATTAGCCGAACAGACCGCTCAGCAGAGGGATCAGGGTGATGCCGATGAGGGCAACACCGCCGCCAGCCATCAGCTGCTTCATACCCTGACTTTTTGCTTATGTGTGATAAAGAAGTAATAGAAGTGTAAAAAATTTTGCCGTTCCTA
>ERZ810493.195-NODE-195-length-16752-cov-6.80589_pt1 | contig 16752 bp, 10 predicted proteins | sample MGYA00520333_ERZ810493 | MGnify/ENA primary metagenome ERZ810493 (study PRJEB31588, sample SAMN03398895) | human gut metagenome | study: EMG produced TPA metagenomics assembly of the PRJNA231909 data set (A prospective, longitudinal analysis of the... | reverse complement strand
GACGTGTGCTCTTCCGATCTTATATAATCAGTCCGTTTTTCTTCCTTTCTTTATATAGATAAAATATTAATATATAAGTATTTGTGGTTTTTTGTGGTATAAAACAAAAGTTTTACACATAGGAAACATTTGTTTTCATAGAAGAAAACTAAAGTTTTGTACTGAAGAAACTTTTGTTTCCCTAGGAAGAAACCATTTGCTTCGCTACTCGAACTCGGACGATCCCGGGAAAGAATATATCAAGAATGATCGCTATTAATTACCGTAACATTCTGAATTTAGTTACTTTTGCGTAGAAATCTAATTGTAATTCTCAATATCATGAAAAAGATAGGACTAATGTTGGCCTTATTATGGGTGATTTGTGCGCTCTCGTGGGCTACTTCTCCGAATGCCCGTATTAAGGGGCAGTTAATAGATGCCTCTACGAATCAAGTGATTAATTATGCGGATATCTTTCTGTTTGCGATGGGAAGTGAAAAACCTTTGCAACAGACTTTTCCGGACGATCAAGGACGTTTCTCGTTTACTAAGGTGGCTCCGGGTAATTATGTGGTCATGGTCCGTCTGATGGGATATGATGTGTTTACAAAGAATGATATCATCTTGGATGCCTCGTCTCCGGTGGATTTAGGTAAGTTGATGATGAGTCCCTTGGAGGTAGGTATCGCCGAAGTGGAGGTAGTGGCCGAGAAACGCCAATTGGTTTATAAGTTGGATAAGAAAGTGGTCGAGGCTTCCTCCAATATGATGGGAGGAGGCGGTTCCGCCGTGGATATATTAGAGAATACGCCTTCCATACGGGTAGACGCGGAAGGCGATGTTACTTTTCGTGGAAGCAGCGGCTTTTTGGTTTACATAGATGGTAAGCCGAGTGTCTTCTCGGGTACACAGGCTTTGGAGCAAGTCCCGGCCGGGCATATAGAGAATATAGAGATTATCACGACGCCCTCCGCCAAGCATGATACGGAAGGCGACGTGGGCATTATCAATATTATCACGAAGAAGCATTCCCAGCGAGGATTGAGCGGGATGGTGAATCTCTCGGGAAGTACGTGGCTTTCCCGCCATGTCGATTTCTTGTTGGCACAGCAACATCAGCGTTCCCGTTGGTACATCGGCGGACAGTGGACGGATCGTATGCGTAAGAGTGATTTCGATCAAGAGAAGAAGACGGTGGTTGGCGATCAAACAACGACTTCGCATTCCGTCGGGCCTCGTACGGGAGACAGTTACCATTATACGCTGAAAGGCGGTTGGAGCCTGAATCTTCCCAAGACAACCATCGCGTTGGATCTGGAGGGCGGCTATGGCGGAAATAAGCGTAAGGGAGAGATGAACTATAAGGAAACCCGTTCGGTAGCGGGCGGCTCTCCGGTGACGGAAGATTATCGAAGCATAGATGATTATGATAATGATGAGAATATAGGTTTGGGAAGTCTGGCGGTACAGCATAAGTTCAACGATAAGGGGCACGAGCTTTCCGGTAGCGCCTATTACAAATATGGCGGTCATGCGTTGGAATATTTCTTTAATGACTTGATGTCTTTGGAAGGGCAACGCCAACAGGGGCACCGTGCTTATGAGGCCGAGCATCGGGAAACGATGCGTATCAATCTGGATTACGCCTTGCCTTTCGGGAAAGGAGGTAAGCTAGAGGCGGGTTACCAATATTATTCTTATCTGGAAGACGGCGATTACAATATGGAATGGTGGGACCCCAAGGGACAAACGTTCTTTTGGCGTGACGATATCTACAACACGTTTTATTTTCAAGAAGGGGTGAATTCTATCTATACGATTCTTTCCCATACGTGGAAGAATTTAGAGGCGCAAGCCGGCGTTCGGGGAGAGCATACGCATACGGTCTTGCGAAGTTCCGTGGAGGGAGCGGATCGTACGAAGAATCGTTTTGAGTTTTTCCCATCGGTGCATTTGGGCTATACGTTCCCGAATGAGCATCGCTTGTTGGCTTCCTATTCCCGTCGTACCACACGTCCGCAACTTTTCTATATGGAGCCTTATATTACGTATCGCGACTTTTATACGGCCGAGATCGGTAATCCGGATATACGTCCGGAGTACATCAACTCCTTTGAATTGAACTACCGGAAGAATTTCGGGGAAAATACGGTATCCGCTACCGCCTTTCATCGGTATCGGAAAGATAAGATCGAGCGGTTGCGCGTACCTTATTCAGCCGGTGTAACCTTAGACTCGATGTCAAACGTAGGACATGATTATTCAACAGGTATCGAGCTAAGTGTCAGCCTGCATCCAGTACGTTGGTGGAATACCACAGTCAACGGAAACGTTTATCACTATAAGGTGAAGAACGAACAGGCCGCCGGTGGAAATACGACCTCAAGCACCAATTACGATATCCTATGGAATAACCTGTTTAATCTGGGAAAATACACCCGTATCCAATTGGATGGTAGTTTTGTAGGCCCTTCCGTAACGACGCAGGGCCGTACGGACGCTTATTGGTATGCGAACGTAGCCGTTCGCCAGCAACTATGTAACCGAAAACTAACCGCTACCTTAGCTTTCCGGGATATTTTCCGTTCTGCCAAATATATCAGCGATATCCAAACGGCAGATTTACGTTCCCTGACACGTATCAAACCCAAATATCCACAAATCACGTTGACGTTGAGTTGGACATTTAATAGTTTCAAGGCCAAATCCACCCAAGCGAAAGAAGATCGCTCGGAGATGTTCGAGGGTATAAAGCATTAGTATATATCTTCGCGGTTATTATGCTATTTAATTCGATTGAATATTTGATTTATTTGCCAATCGTATTTTTATTGTATTGGCTTGTCTTCGGAAAGCGACTACGACTACAGAATTTATTTGTAGTCGTAGTTAGTTATCTTTTTTACGGGTGGTGGGATTACCGGTTCTTGGCATTGATAGCCCTTACCTCTTTCTGTAGTTGGCTGAGTGGGATAGGAATAGAGGAAGTACGTGTGAGGGCCGGGAAGATACCTCGCTGGTTCGATAAAGGTATCGTGGTTGCGAATGTCATATTTAACTTACTGATACTCTCTTTCTTCAAGTATTACGACTTTTTTGTGGATAGTTTGGTAGATGCTTTCTCTTATATAGGGATTTCATTGCACATCTCTACGCTTTCTCTCTTATTACCGGTCGGGATTAGTTTTTATACATTCCAAGCCTTAAGTTATACGATTGACGTGTATAGAGGTAAATTGCCGGTGACAAGAGATATCGTTTCCTTTTTCGCGTTTGTTAGTTTTTTCCCACAGTTGGTGGCTGGCCCTATCGAACGGGCTACTAACCTGTTGATACAATTTGAGAGACCTCGCAGATTCGAGTATAACGACGCTGTAGATGGGATACGACAAATGATGTGGGGGTTTTTCAAAAAAATCCTGATAGCCGATAATTGTGCCTTGGTCGTAGATGACATATTCGGGAACTATGGAAATTACCCGGCTAGTACTTTGCTATTGGGAGCCGTTTTGTTCTCATTCCAGATTTATGGAGATTTTTCCGGATATTCAGATATAGCTATAGGTACAGCCAAGTTGTTTGGGATACAGTTGAGGCAAAATTTCCGGTATCCCTATTTTTCTTTAGATATAGCCGAGTTTTGGAGACGTTGGCATATCTCGTTGAATACTTGGTTTGTAGATTATGTATATATTCCCTTAGGAGGTAGCCATAATGGTTTCTTTAGACATATTCGGAATATCTTGATCATATTTTTATTGAGCGGTCTTTGGCATGGAGCGAACTGGACATTTGTGGCTTGGGGTGTTTACCATGGTTTGCTATGTATAGCATTGTTGATACTAAAGAAATATGTAAAGATAAGGTTGATACCATCAAACGTTGTGTCTATGTTGGTTACATTTGGCTTCGTGGTGATCGGATGGATTCTATTTAGGGCTGAGAATATATCAATGGCATTCGATTATATATATGATCTGTTCTCCTCTTCTTTATTCCGTGTGCCTAAGGTAAGTGGGGCCAATAATGTTTCTGCTTTATTATCGCTTATTTTTATTGCTTGTATGCTGGTGGTCGAATGGATGAACCGGGAACGACCGTTTGGATTTGATATTAAGAAAATACGAAGTATATATATACGATATACTTTATATGCGATCCTCTTATTTTGTATATATTTCTTCGGAAATAACGCTTCTAGCTTTATTTATTTTCAATTCTAGCAAGTATGAAACCAACGCATAAACAAATAAAGAGTATGATAAGATTCCTGTTGTTTCTGGGGATCTTGTTGTTTTTGTTCAATCAGATCACTCCCTATCTCTATCGATTATTGCCTAACGACTACGTACGAACACGACTTATATGGAGTACGTTAAATAATCCGGAAGAGCGTCCGGATCTTGTCATTTTAGGTAATAGCCGCGGTATGAGTGGTGTGAACGGATACAAGTTAGAAGCAGAGTTGCGAGGAAATCCCTGTGTATATAATCTTACCTCTACCGGTCAGAGATTGAGTGAGAGTGCCTTGTATTATTCCTATTTACCATCTTCTGTTCAAGTAGTTGTACAGTGTGTGGATTTAGATCAATTACGTGGCCCGATCGAATTGGATGATCCCAACCGGGTAGCTCTACATATGTATGGATATAAAATGGATGGTTTTACCCGTGAATTACTTCCTGCTTTAGAGAAACCTCTAAGTGAACCGAATTTATACTATAATTATGTGGCTCGAAATTGTTTATTCTCCGGCTTGACTACTTATCTGCGTAATAAGTTGGATGATGATGTTATCCCCGGAATTATAACCTCTGATTTACGTTATCCAAACTCTACGATGTCTGATAGAAATGAATCTGTCTATAAACGGAAAGTAGAAGAACAGAATGAAGAAAATAAATTCGAGGCATATCAAATCACTCCTGAATGGAAAAGGTTAATAGAGCGTTCTTCCGTTTATTTTAGGGATAGGGGTATTATTTATTGTCTGGTTGTCATGCCGTATAACCCGGATATAACAGCTTTTACAGTAGCGGAGAAACAACGAGCTTTGCGAATGTTTACTCAAATGTTTGATTCTATCCTTATCGTCGACTGTATGGATCTATTGGATACGTCGGATTTTTATGACGCTATCCATCCGAACCGGAAAGGAGCGGAGAAGATAACAGATCAGATCATCCGGTCATTGCGTTCTTCTAGGCTTTCTTTTTAGGATGATATAAACAGGGTTTCTCTATGTATTTCCAGGATAACATACCCAATCCGGTGCTAAGGATAGTGGTAAGAGCCAATGTCAATATCAAGCTATACCGATCAAGTCCGTAATGAATGAATATTTGGATGATCGGGAAATGAATCAAGAAAATACCATACGAGAAATTTCCCATCCGGTTGAATACATGTAACCACTTGAATCCGTAAGCTACCGTGATAATGATAGAGGCTAGAGCGATAGGCTCGAAAATACTCAGCAACATATACTCTCTACCCAATAAAAGAAATAGGCTGACAGGGAACAAATATCTCATATATTTTCGAAAAACAGGGAAATAGGCAAGTATGATAATACCGGAACAAAAGTACATCATTTGTCCGGGGAATTGTCTTTTCATGAATTCATAAATAGGGTTGTGTGTCATATCATCTAAATAATTACACGTTGTCGAGTAGATGAAAGATAAGATATAAATAAGAAGTAGGCATACCAATTTATTGTATCTTTTCAGTAACCAATAGATAATGGGTATGGTGATATATAGCATGAATTCAACCTTGATAGTCCATAAAGACCCATTCATCGCTTGTAAAGGATTGGTATCGAATACGCCGGGTAAATCCGGCGATAAAAAGTTAAATGTAAGTAAATTACAGATAAGATAGGTGTATAAGCTAGAAGAGGTGAGGTATTCCCTGCAGGATAAAGAGGTAAGGAATAATCCGATTAAGGCACATAATAAAATAGTCAAGCTGTAGGCGGGCATAATACGTTGAATACGTTTACGGAAAAAAATCCGGGTATTAGGCGTACGTAAGAAGCTAAACATAACAAGAAATCCACTAATAATAAAGAAACCTTTCACTCGAAATCCTCCGCTAACAAACCAAAAAGGATCTGTCTCTGTCAGTGTGCTGAAATGGTTGAACATGACAGAATACGCAAGAAAGAAGCGAATAAAATCAAAATTATTCGCTTCTTTTACTTGATTTATTAATCTGGAGTTGAGTAAAACTTTCTCTGATTGATTCATTGTTCTATTTGACTACAATGATTTTTGTTACGACGCTCTCTGAGGCTTCCTCTGTGAAAGCTAGTACAAGATATACGCCTGTCGCTACACGTGATCCGTTTGCGCTCCGGCAATTCCAGATAGCTTGTCCCCCCAAGGATTTAGTTTGATAAATAATATTTCCGTTTAAATCCGTGATTTTTACATTCGAATTATCCATTAATCCTACAATCGTTACTTTATCCATATGTTCGGGACGTACCGGATTAGGATATGCATAGATCTCCGAGTAATCAGATTTACCTTCCGAAGCTTCTCCTTGATAGGAATTTAGTCCTTTATCGGTACCGATAAAAACCTCACCGGTCTTATCGTTTATCTCTATATCGTATATGTTATCGGAAAGGAGCGGGCTATTGGTCGTATTAAATTGATAAACGATTGTCTCATTATCATTATCTAGAACATAAACGCCATTTCCTTTGGTTCCAATCCATTTTCGATTACCTGCGTCTACTTTTAGGGTCGTGACGACAACGTTATCTAAGAAATAAGCGAGATTGCCAGTTTCCTCATTGGTATATTTTACCCTTGTACAACGTGTAGCGGCTTTATCCTCAGCGGAAGAGATCCTAGGTTTAGTGAAATATACGGCCCCCCGATTCGTACCAACCCAGATATATCCATCCTTATCCTCGGCTACGCATGTATAATTACTAGGAGTCAATTCTTTTCCGTCGGTATCAATAAGTGTAGTAAACTCATACGAGGAAACTTCGTCTAAAGACTCGCTATTCGGTATCATTACAAGTTTAGGGGTGTTACGAGGCACATAAATCCATTTGTCGTTCGTGGAGGTTATAAGTATATCGTTTATTGTATAAACTCCTCTAAGTTGCTCGATATCCAAACGATGCCATGCTCCTGCTTTGTCAAGAACAAGTACCGCATGGTTAACCTCTGAGCTTGTCATCCACAAATTTCCATTTTTATCAAAGGCCAGTCCATCTATATAACAATAACCGGACCCATAGCCTCCTGCGGTTTCTTTAAAGGCATTCTTTTCATTGTATGACTGGACGGGAGTTCCATTCTTATATTGGATAACGCCATCACCCATGGAAGAGGCGTATACGATCTCATCATTAGAATCATCGGTCGTTACGGCTATACTTGTATAGTCTCGTGGATTTCTTGGTAAATTGAGTTTCTTTTGGGCTTCTTTAGGATCGATAAAAGACCATTTATCATAATCGTATGTAAGAATATAACCTCCTTTGTCGAAGCGTTTACCATTTAGGAGGTCTTTACCTCCTATGATCATATATACTTTATCATTTTTACAAACAATATCGAATGCGCTATTGCTGTAAGGTCCGTCTAAAATGATAGGTTCATTAAGAGCCTCAAAACTATTTGATCCTTTCCGTTGGATAGAACGTAGCCCTTTGCTTCCTTCCGCTATCCAATATTTGTCTGTTTGATAGGTACTGATATCATTGATACTTAAGTTTATTTGGTCAAACTTTTGCGTATCGGATACGATGAAAACCCTTGAGTTATCTATACATGCTAATTTTTCGCCTATTACTTTCATGTATTTTAGGGTTGAGCTATTTATTATTCGGGAAAGCTCTCCATTGTTTTCATAGAAGATACCTTGCTGACTGACCAAGTAGAACAAAGTATTCTTGAATGAAGCGATAGCTGAGATCGTATGACTATCGGAAAGGTTTGATAATCCATAGGGCTTCCAGTTTGCCTTATCCAGTAGGTTCTCTTTTAATGAGGCGTATATAATCCCCGAAGATACTTCTGCCTTATTGGTTGTAGAGGCATATATATTGCCATTCTGTATGGCACACGATGTTATATTTAAGGAAAGCTTGTAGGTATCCTTTATTTCCTTTTTGGCCATATTGACCACGACGATACCAAATGCTGTCGATAAATAGGCATATTCATCATGTACCAATACTGAATTGATTTGTTTGTCTCTTATGGACGTACTGGTCGACAGATAAGGTAGATTTGTCGCCACTCCTCCCTCAAGTATATCTATATTTGAATTATCATAGATAATAAGGAGTGATTTTGTTTGTTTATTATAGCGGATCAAAGAAATCGTATTATCATTTAATCCGTTTCCTTTATAATATTGCTTAATACTATTATCATCTTTTCCATACGTATAAAGAGATCCTTCCGCTACCACAAATACTTGGTCGTTCGATTCCTCTACGCTGTTTGTGTTATTGTAAGAAAGATACGTTTTCCATCCGGTTGTATTAAAATTAGCGGCTAATACAGTGAATGAAAAAAATGAAAATAGAATAATAGTAAGTATATGTCTCATATTAACAATTGTAATCAGATAAAAATGATGTTAACTTCATGACGGCTTTCGCACGATGGCTGATCTGGTTTTTTGTATCGTTACCCATCTCGGCGAAAGTTTGTGTATAGGTATCAGGCATGAATATAGGATCGTATCCAAATCCGCTATTTCCGCGTTTTTCGGTAGTGATAGAGCCATTCACGATACCGTCGAAGGTATATTCTTTTCCGTCAAGGACTAGAGCTATGACCGTGCGGAAACGTGCTTTTCTGTTTTCTTTATGATTCATTTCGGACAACAGCTTGTTCATATTAGCTTCCGAGTCGTGCCCTGTTCCTGCGTAACGAGCCGAATAGACTCCCGGAGCATTATTCAATACCTCGACTTCTAATCCCGTGTCGTCAGCGAAACAATCATATCCGAATTTCTCCTTGATATAGCGGGCTTTTAGCAAAGCATTTCCCTCTAAGGTATCTGCCGTCTCGGGGATATCGTCATGGCAATCTATATCGGATAAACTTATGATTTCCGCGTATCCGGCGGTTATCTTGCGGACCTCGTCCAGTTTGTGTTGATTATTTGTCGCGAATACAAGTTTCATATTTCGTAATCTATTAAATAAGAAAGCATTTCTATACGGTAGATATATAACGTATGGAAATGCTTTAAATTGTTTGTATATTCTTTTTTAAGTCTTTATCTGATCGAACCCCTCACCATATACCCCTCGGACGATACTTTGGGAGATGAACGCTTGGTGGTCTATCCGCTTCACGATCCGGAAGATGGAGACGGATTCGGATTTCTTGGCGAGGAGTACGACTACCTTGACGGGTTTGCGGGAATAACCGCCCTCACCGTCTAGTATCGTGCAGCCACGGCCTAACTCATGGATGATACGATCTGCTATCTCGTCGTACTTCTGGGAGAAGATGAGGAATTGTACGGATTGGCGGTTACCGTTCAATACCATGTCGAGAACGTAATTGCTTATGACCATCTCCACGAAACCGAAAACGATCTTGTCCACGTTATGGAACAGGAAGAAAGAGGAACTGATGATGAAGAAATCGCAAAACAGAAGGATACGTCCGATCGATATATTCTTATATTTATTGATTACCGCACCGATAATATCCGTACCTCCGGTACTACCGTTCGCCGAGAATACCAATCCTAGTCCGGCACCACACATGAACGCTCCGATTATGATAGCCATAAACGGCTGGTCGTGCAGTATAGGTTGTCCTTTCAGCAGCCACTCGAAGAGAGAGAGAGAAGCCGAGAGTGAGAAAACTCCGAAAATAGTTTTTATCAAGAATTTTAGACCAAGGATCTTTAAGGCTACCACCAACAAGGCTACGTTGATGACAAAATAAGATACGGATACCGGGATCAATCCATTGGAGGCAAAGAAGATCAACGCACAGATACCACTTACCCCACCTGTCACGATCTCGTTGGAAAGGATAAAGGCGTTGAATCCGAATCCGTATAATAAAGTTCCGAACAGGATCATTAGATAATCCTGTACGGAAAAATAGATTTTTGTGAGTTTTAAGTTCATCCCACTACGATATTAACGATTTTGCCGGGAACGACAATAACTTTCTTAATGGTCTTGCCTTCCATCCACTTCGCTGAGTTCTCATGGCTCAAGGCCGCCTTCTCAGCGTCTTCACGGGAGATATCTGCCGGAAGTTCGAGGTTGAAACGGGCTTTACCATTGAATGAGATGACGTAGGTAACTGATTTTTCTTCCAGATACTCTTCGTTATGTTCCGGCCACTGGGCATCGCAGATGGTCGTATCATGTCCTAATTGATGCCATAGCTCTTCCGTGATGTGGGGAGCGAACGGAGCCAATAAGATGATCAGCGGCTCCAAGATGGCGCGCTTGCTGCATTTTAAGCTCGTTAACTCGTTCACGCAAATCATGAAAGCGCTAATGGACGTGTTGTATGAGAAATGCTCGATGTCGAACGTTACTTTCTTGATCAGCTTATGCAAGGATTTCAATTCGTCGGCCGTAGGCTCGGCATCGGTAACTTGCAGGGTATCCGTATTGCCGAAGAATAAACCCCAAAGCTTTTTTAAGAAACGGTGTACGCCATCGATACCGTTCGTATCCCAAGGCTTGGATTGCTCCAACGGGCCTAGGAACATCTCGTACAAACGTAGGGTATCGGCACCATATTTCTCAACGATCATATCCGGGTTCACTACGTTGAACATGGATTTGGACATCTTCTCGACCGCCCATCCGCAGATATATTTACCATCTTCCAATACGAACTCCGCGTCGTTGTATTCCGGACGCCAGTTCTTGAAAGCCTCTATATCCAACAGATCGTTAGATACGATATTTACGTCTACGTGGATAGGGGTGACCTCGTATTGGTTTTTCAAGTTCAAGGAAACGAATTTATTGGTTCCGTTGATGCGGTACACGAAGTTCGACCGTCCTTGGATCATACCTTGGTTGATCAATTTCTTGAACGGCTCTTCCTCGCAAACGATACCCAAGTCGAATAAGAACTTATTCCAGAAACGGCTGTAGATCAAGTGGCCGGTAGCGTGTTCCGTACCACCGATATATAAATCCACGTTTCTCCAATATTCATCCACGTCTTTAGCGACCAAGGCTTTATCATTACGCGGGTCCATATAGCGCAAATAATAAGCGGAAGAACCGGCGAAGCCCGGCATCGTACAAAGTTCCAGCGGGAAGATCGTCTGGTTATCGATCTTCGATACCTCGGTGACTTTTTGGTTTACCGTGTCCCAAGCCCATTTAACGGCGTGTCCTAATGGAGGCTCGCCCGTCTCGGTAGGCAAGAATTTATCTACTTCCGGCAGTAACAGGGGCAGACATTCTTCCGGCAACATCTGAGGCATGCCATCGGCGTCGTAATATACCGGGAACGGTTCGCCCCAATAACGCTGGCGGCTGAAAATAGCGTCGCGCAAGCGGTAGTTTATCTTCACACGTCCCAAATCGTGATCTTTTACGTATTTCTTGGTAGCGGCTATCGCTTCCTTGATCGTCAGTCCGTTCAAGGAAAGATCGCAATAAGGAGTAACGCCGGCTCTCGGAGAATTGCATACGATACCTTCCTTGGCATCGAAACTTTCCTCGCTTACGTCGCAACCTTCCACCAACGGACGGATTTCCAGTCCGAAATGCTTCGCGAAAGCGTAGTCGCGGCTATCGTGCGCCGGAACCGCCATGATCGCTCCCGTACCGTAGCCGGCCAATACATAGTCGCTGATCCAGATGGGAACCGCCTCGCCCGTAAACGGGTTAATAGCGTAGGAACCACTGAATACACCGGTTACCTGACGGTCGGCGATGCGCTCGCGCTCGGTACGTTTCTTGGTACGATCTAGGTAAGCGTCTACTTCCGCTTTTTGGTCTGCCGTAGTTAATTGTTGAACCAATTCGCTTTCCGGAGCTAATACCATGAAGGTAACACCAAACATCGTATCGGCACGGGTCGTAAAGATCGTGAATTCCCTGTCGCTGTCTTTTACCTTGAAGCGAACCTCGGCACCTTCGCTGCGTCCGATCCAGTTCTTTTGGGTCTCTTTCAAGGAATCCGTCCAGTCGATCGTATCCAACCCGTCCAACAGGCGTTGCGCGTAAGCGGATACACGTAAGCACCATTGGCGCATGATCTTTTGTTCCACCGGATAGCCTCCACGCTCGGAGACACCGTTCACGACCTCATCATTCGCTAATACGGTACCCAAGGCGGCACACCAGTTCACCATGGTCTCTCCACGATAAGCGATCCGGTAGTTGAGTAATATCTCTTGTTTTTCTTTATCGCTCTTGGCTTTCCATTCCTCGGCGGTGAAACTAAGTTCCTCTCCGCAAGCTACGTTCAGACCTTCCGTTCCACTGGTCTCGAAAGCCTGTATCAACTCGCTGATCGGGCGGGCTTGCTTCTCGTCGTTGCAGTAGTAGCTGTTGAACATCCGGATGAAGGCCCATTGCGTCCATTTGTAATATTCGGGATCACAGGTACGGATCTCACGGCTCCAATCGTAGCAGAAACCGATCTTTTCCAATTGCTCCCGATAACGGGCTATATTATTCTTTGTCGTGATCTCCGGATGTTGTCCGGTCTGGATGGCGTATTGCTCCGCAGGCAATCCGTAAGCGTCGTAACCCATCGGGTGCAATACGTTAAAACCTTGCAAACGTTTGAAACGCGAATAAATATCAGAAGCTATATAACCGAGCGGGTGGCCAACGTGTAATCCCGCACCGGAAGGATAGGGGAACATGTCCAATACATAGTATTTAGGCTTATTCGTGTCCTTTTCGACTTTATAAACCTTTTCGGCAATCCAGTAGTCGTGCCACTTCTTCTCAATCTCTCTGAAATTGTACTCCATGATCGTTTATCGTTTTTGTATCGTTTTCTATTTAAGGCCACAAAGTTAGTGAATTTATTTATTTTATATGAGTTATTTACATGAACTGTTTATTTCACGTAACCAATCCGGGGGCGAGATTGATTCTTGGTTCTTCTCGCTTGTAACTCAGCGAGTGACAGATTGATTAGCTCAAGTTGCGTACGGGTATCTTCGTTGATGTCGTTGTAATCGGCAAATGCTTCTTCGATATACGCTTTGAGTTCCTTTACTTCTTGTTGGAGTTCAAGCAAAGGGGAGGAAGAACTTATTATTTGTCGTATACCGACGAAAGCACGCATGATAGAGATATTGACTTTAATGGCTGTATCGGATCTGAGTACAGAAGAAAGCATTGCTATACCTTGCTCCGTGAAAGCGAATGGAGCATATTGGTTACCTCCTTTCTTTGAGATGCCAATTTGGCATACCATATTGTTTTTCAAGTTGTTAAATTCTTGAATTGTTAATGTGAACATAAAATCATCAGGAAAGCGTTCTATGTTTCGTCTGACCGCACGTTTCAATTGGGCGGTTTCCGTTCCATACATTTCCGCCAGATCAAAATCCAGCATGACTTTTTGCCCTCTGATCTCATAAATCTTGTTTTGTATCGCTTGTAATTCCATAGTATAAGAACTTATTAGTTTACTTTATTTGATATAACCAATTTTAGGCTTTTTAGCATTGTTCTTTTTCTTTGTAGCCAGTTCGGAAAGAGCTATGTAAATATCATCCAAAGACTTTTGGGTGTCTTCACTGAGATCATTGATAGCGCAAAGCGTTTCCTCATTAGCCATTTCAAGAGATTTGATACGTTCTTGTAGTTCTTTAATTTCGATGGAACTAGTGATAGTTTGTAAGGTATAATTCCGGATAGCGACAAAGGCTCTCATAATGTTTCTGTTGATTTCTATGGCAGTTTTAGAATTTAGCACACTACTAAGCATAGCCACCCCTAATTCCGTGAAAGCAAAAGGCTTATATTTGAAATTACTACCTCTTCCTTTGTTCAAGATACCAAATTGGCATCTTGAAAGTTCCTCCTTGGTTAACTCAAACATGAAATCATCTCCTTCAAAGCGTTCTATATTACGTCTGACCGCACGTTTCAGTTGGGCGGTTTCCGTTCCATACATTTCCGCCAGATCAAAATCCAGCATGACTTTTTGCCCTCTGATCTCATAAATCTTGTTTTGTATCGTTTGTAATTCCATAGTAAAGATTTTAGTTTAATATTATGGTCGCAAAGGTTTGTAAAATAATTGAGATAAGCAATAAGCTAGTTGGATATTTATGATTGGTTGCATTTGTAAGTTGTACAATGAGTTATTGCTGATCCGGCTTATTGTCTATTTTTTATGTGTTCTTATTTTCCTTATAAGATTTCCGGGAAAAACACGTACGTGATTTATGAAAAACACGTACGACTTTTTGGAAAAACATGTACGTGTTTTCCGGAAAACATGATGATGTTTTTATATCACTGATATTCATGTATATATAACTTGATACCTTTGCATGGACTTATTGTGTTTTTTTTCTTCTTGTATTTGTTATTTTGTTGTTCTATCGTTTGTTTATGAATTAAAAATATTTAATTTTGCTTATCTATAATAAAGGATGAAGTCATTTATATATATACTATTAACTTCCTTGACTTTCCTTGTGGTAGGATGCCAAAATGAATCTGAGGAAATCCGTTTGATCAATCAGGCGGAACGCCTGTTTGATGCTTATCCGGATAGTGTAATCACTACATTGGATTCCATTCCGCTCCCAGAAGAGATGAGTCCCCGTCTGATAGCCCGTTGGTGTATGTTATACGCACGTGCCGCCGATAAAATAGAGGACGAGATGCCTTATACGAACCAGCTTGAGATCGCCTTGAAATACTATCAAAAGAAAAAGATGCGGGAAGAGGAGGCTGAGATCGGTCTTTATCTGGGGCGTTCGTACGTGGAGGATAAGGAGTACGAGAAGGCAATGAGGACTTACTCCGATGCGCTGAAAGTAGCGTTGGCGATTAAGGATTATAATCGTGCCGGGTATATTTGTAGTTATATGGGAGATTTGTATGAGGTAGATCTTCGTTATATATTAGCCGCCGAGAAGTATAAAGAAAGCGGAAAGTATTTCCATTTAGCTAATAATACTACGAGCTATGTACGTGCGTTCGTGAATGAGGGAAGAAGCTATATGAGTGTTGATTCTAATTATTTGGCTTTAGCTTCATTGAAGCAAGCAGAAGTGATTATGGATTCGTTAAATGTCGAAAATGTTAAAACTTATGTATATAATGGCTTGGGTAATATATATAATGATTTGGGAGATTATGATTTAGCGGAATATTATATTTTACGATGTATAGAATTAGATCCAGAAGAAGTAGCTTCAGATTATTTATCATTGGTTGATATCGAGAAAAAACGTGGTAACTTGGAGAAGGCTGAGCAGTATTTGAGAAAGGCTAGTGATGTGCCTGCTGATAATGAGTTAGTTCCGATTACTATAGCTTATTATAATTATGTAATAAAGAAGAAACAAGATGACTTAAAAAACGCTTTGGATTTTTTTGAAAAATATGTGGAAATAGAGGATTCTCTTATAAACGTAAGTAAATCTATAGATATATATGATACAGAACAAAAATATGAACATTTGAAATTACATAATGAAAATATAGGATTACTTTTAAAAAATCAAAAGAATTATATATTTATATTAGTTTTATTATTTATCTGTGCTTTACTCGTTATTATCTATTTGATGACATTGAGAAGAAAAAATAGATCATTATTGAAACAACAAGAGGAAATAAATGATTTGAATCAAAATATATATCAGCTATCTGTAAAGTTATGTGGAAAAGAAAAAAAAATAAAGTTACAAGAAAACTCATTACATCTTGCGAAAGAAGAATTAGTATCTTATGAAAGTACAAAAAAAGAAGTAGAGGATTTGAGATATAGATTAATCAATTTAAGAGAAATAAAGATTCAAAATTCTAGTTTAACTCAAAAAATAAAGAGGATGTCTCAAACGGTTTGGTCGAAAGCCTCACAAGCAGTAATCGATGAGAAGATGTGGATTGATATAGAAGTGTTGATGGTAGAGATATATCCTGATATTGTAAAGGCATTGAGAGACGCAGACCTATCTTTTTCGGAAATGCACCTTTGTTTTCTTACCTTATTCAAATTAGATACGAAAGCCATGTCTACCCTTTTAAATATAATACCAACTTCCGTAGACAAAACACGCTTGCGGGTACGGAAAAAGTTACATTGGGAAGGCAAGCAAGATTTTTATGAGTCGCTTATCCATATTAAACCTGTTTAGTCTGTTATAGACTCTGTTTAGATACAATTTTAGAGTTTTGTCCATATATGTATTGGTTTACTTGTTTGATTATTAAATAATTATATATTTTTGCTTGTCCATACGTTCTTGAAGGTTTTGTACTTTCTATGTCATGTAGACTCTCTACTTTTGCAGTCGTAAACAATAACGAAAAAAGAGAGTGTATATGAAAAATTTAAAATGGCTGTTACTAGCTCTATTTAGTATCTCTACTTGTACAACTTCATTATTAGCGCAGCGTATATCTATACGTGGGCACGGAAGTTTGCATAAAAAACAGCGATCTATTAATTTAGATGTACCTATAATAGCTGATATCGATGAAACCTCAAAAGTTCTATCCTTGGAGTTCTTAGAATATATAGGAGAGGTACGAGTATCTGTTACAGACACTAATGGAAATATTGTTTATGA
>ERZ810493.122-NODE-122-length-31549-cov-15.0418_pt1 | contig 31549 bp, 29 predicted proteins | sample MGYA00520333_ERZ810493 | MGnify/ENA primary metagenome ERZ810493 (study PRJEB31588, sample SAMN03398895) | human gut metagenome | study: EMG produced TPA metagenomics assembly of the PRJNA231909 data set (A prospective, longitudinal analysis of the... | reverse complement strand
GGTATCAGCCGGAACTTTTCAGCGTCTATTGGTTCTTTTCAAGGGCTTCCTGCTGAGCTTTCAGAAGTCATTCTTTTGTCTCAGCGCTTGGCGCTCACATATAGTACCATACCGCAACTACTTTTGCAAGCCTTTTTTACATTTTTTTCGCCTTTTTTTGCGCTTTGTATACATCAGCCAGTTTTTCGCTCAGTTTCAGGGGATGTTTTGGCCTTTCTTTCACCATTTCTGCGCAAAAACAGCCGCCGCACAAAAAGTGCAGCGGCTGTTGCCTTGGGATTCAGCTCTTTTCTTCCTGCTTCATCTCCCGCAGGGTCAGCCAGACTGCCGCCGCCAGCATCGGCAGCGCGGCGATCAGACCAATGGGCATGGGTCCCAGCACATTATAATAGGTATCTGCCGGGGTGACCAGCACCTGCGGCAGCGCCGCAATGGCGTTGAACGCTCCATGCGCAATGGCGGGCACCCAGATGCACTCCGTTTTCTCGTAGAGGATATCCAGCAGAGTGTTCAGGGCAAAGCAGACCACGCACCACACTACCAGACCCAGCAGGGGTGCGCCCAGATAGTTGGTGCCGTACTCGTAGCCCACCAGCAGCATCAGCGGCCAGTGCCAGATGCCCCACACAACGCCGCCCAGCAGGCGGCCATTCAGCAGACCGAACCGCTCCTTCAGACGGGGCATCATGTAGCCGCGCCAGCCGACCTCTTCACCCAGTGCGGGAAACATATTGATAGCCGGGGCAAGGAGCACCGCAAACAGCCCGTTTTGCAGCAGATAGCTGAGGGTAGAAACGCCCAGCTCGCTGCGCAGGGTCTGGGCGTCCATCTCGCCGCCGTAGGCGGCTACCAGCCAACTGCCGGAAAAGTCCAGCCGGGAGGGGAACACCGCAAAATACAGCACCGCACCCAGCAGGGTGAGCACCGCCGGGCCGAACCATGCCGCCAGCCAGAACCGCCGCTTGCCCTGCACCTTCCAGCCGATGCCGGTGGGCTGGCGCAGGAATGCTTTTTGCACCAGCAGTACAGCCAGCAGCGGACAGAACATGGTGACAATGAGCGCCAGCTGATACAGCACGGCGTTATTCTGCTGCAAAAGCGCCATGCAGCCGCCCACCTGACACAGCCATGCCATGCCAAAGGCGAACAGGAAGTATAGGCCGAAGCCCTGTTTTTCTTTTGCTGTCATACAAACTTCACCGCCGTTCCGTAAGCTATGACCTCTGCCGCGCCCTGCATGACGCTGGCAGAGGCGTACCGCATTCCCACAACAGCATCTGCGCCAAGGCTTTCGGCATCCTTGACCATGCGCCCGGTGGCGATCTGCCGCGCTTCGGTGAGCATATCGGCATAGTCGGTCACCTCGCCGCCCACAAGGGTGCGGAAACCGGCCATCATGTCGTGGCCAAGGTTACGGCTCTGCACCGTGCTGCCCCGCACCACGCCCAGCGCTTCCAGCTTTTTGCCCGGGATCTCGTTAATAGTTACGATAAGCATCTTCTTCTCCCTTTCCGATCTCTTCGATCCGATCCAGCAGCACCTTCAGGGTGCCCACGATGCAGCCCGCCGGGATGCCGAACATCACCACCAACAGCGGCAGCGGCGGGGCATCCTGCGGGTCGGTGTAGACCGCCCAGCCCATGATAGCCATTACAAAAGCCATCATGGTCACAAAAAGGGCGGCACCGATGCAGGCACCCCGGATGCGGCGAGTCTTTTGGTCAGTCCGTTCAATGTTCACAAAAGTCACTCCCTGTTCTTCCCGTGCGGTCAGACGCGCCAGCGTCTGCTCCACATCCAGTTGTTCCAGAGGGCCGTTTTCCTGTTGCAGCAGCGTGCAGAAACCGATGGCTTCCTCCAAGTCGGCGCGGCGGCTGCGCAGACGTTCCAGCTGCTGGCTCATGCCCTCAGCCAGCGTGCGCTGCCCTTCCAGCATCTCCCGGATCTCTGCCAGCGGCACGTCCAGCTTGCGCAGCAGCTTGATGCGGCGCAGGCGCTCCACATCCGCCTGCGAGTAGCTGCGGTAGCCGTTGCCCGGCTCCCGGCTGGGGCTGATAAGCCCCTCTTCCTCATAAAAGCGGATGTTCTTTTTGGTCACGCCGACGGCGGCTTCCACTTCGTTGATCTTCATGGGTCACGACCCCCTCCTTACGGGAGTATTCTACACCTTCCACAAAGGGGAAGGTCAAGCCTTTTTGCAAAAAAGCTGCCGCACAGCCTTGTACAGCAGCTCCTTCCTTTAAAAATAGCACTTTATCTGGAAACGATCGGCGTTGTCCTGCTTTTTCTCCACTACGATGTGCTCGTGGTTGAAGTCGAAGTGCACCGGGGTGCACAGGTCGGTATTGCGGGTCAGGCGCAGCAGCTCCTGCACGCGCTTCTTTTCCTCCGGCACATAGAACAGGTAGCTTACGCCCTCCTTTTTGGCGCGGCCGGTGCGGCCGATGCGGTGGGTGTAGTGCTCGTTCTCGCTGGGCACATCGTAGTTGATAACAGCATCCACATCCGAGACATCAATGCCGCGGGCAGCAACGTCCGTAGCCACCAGAATGGCCAGCTTGCCATCCCGGAAGGCCTGCATGATCTGGTTGCGCTCCTTCTGGGAGAGGTCGCCGTGCAGGCAGTCCACCGAGAAGCCCAGCCGTGCCAGCTGATTTGCCAGCGTGGCGGTGTTGAACTTGGTATCGCAGAACACCATCACCCGCTTGTAGCCCTCGCCAATGATGATCTGCGCCAGATCCGACAGCTTGTTGCGGCCGGAGGTCTCCAGCATATACTGGGTGATCTTGGGCTGGCTTTCCTCCCGGGGCTGCACGGTGATCTCCTCGGCATTGTGCTGGTACAGCCAGCCGATATCCATCACCTCGCGGCTGATGGTGGCGGAGAACATGGACAGCGCCTTGCGGGCCTTCATCATCTCGATGATGTGGCGCACATCCTTATAAAAGCCCATATTCAGCATCTCGTCGGCCTCGTCCAGCACGATCTGGGTCACATGGGAGATATCGATGCTGTGGTGCTTGTAGTGATCCATCAGCCGCCCCGGGGTGGCTACCACGATCTGGCAGCCCTCCGCCAGACGCTTTGCCTGCTTTTCCATATTGGCGCCGCCGTACACGCAGGCCACCTGCACCTCGGGCATAAAGTAGGTGAGGTTAGTCAGCTCCTCGGCGATCTGCTGAGCAAGCTCCCGGGTAGGTGCCATGATGACGGCCTGCGGGTATTTATTTTCCGGCTGGATATGCTCCACCACCGGGATGCCGAAGGCACAGGTCTTACCGGTGCCGGTGGGTGCCTTGGCTATGACATCATGCCCTGCCAGCATGAGGGGGATGGTCTTTTCCTGGATCTCGGTCATTTCGGCAAAGCCCATGCGTTCCACAGCCTTGTGGATGGCTTCGCTGCACTGCAACTCGCTGTAAAGCATTTGGACAACTCCGTTCTTTGTGGCGTTTTTTCTCGTTGCAACAAGTATAGCATGAAATGCCGCGCTTGTCAGCAGAGAAACAAAAAGAACCGCACCCGGGGGCACGGGTACGGTTCTCAGTGTGCAGAAATCAGGCGGTCTCTTCCACGCTCTTCTTGCCGGCTTCCAGCTTCTGCTTGAAGCGGCCGCTGGCCTTGAAGCCGGGGATGGAGGTGGACTCCAGCTGGCTGGACACCTTGGTCTTGGGGTTGGTGTAAGCCTTCGGCTTGCGGGGACGCATCTCAAAGCGGCCAAAGCCGGCGATGGTCACCTTTTCGTCAGCGCGCAGGCAGTCCGCGATCTGGTCAAACATTGCATCCATCGTGGTCTCGACCTGAGCTTCGGTAAAGCCAGTCTTGCGTGCCACGGTTTCGATCATCTGGGAACGGGTCATGTATCGATATCCTCCTGGAATGTCCAAAAGTAACGTCTTTTGGCAAATTTTGCGTTGTTGAGTATAACATATTTCGCGCACTGTTTTCGATGGATTGCGCACGAAATGTAATTTATTGCGCACGAACCACATTCAGTTCCGTGCACCCCGCACAAATACAGCGCCCACCGTTTCGGCAGGCGCTGTAAAGAGCTGTTTTATGCGGATGTTACGGCTTATTTTCCGCGGTACAGGGTGGCAATATCCACCAGCGGGATGTTAGCCAAACTGTGCTCGCTGCGCAGGCAGTCCACCAGAGAAGCGGCGGTATCCACTGCGGTGATGCAGGGGATGCTCAGCTCCACGGCCTTGCGGCGCAGACGGACGGAATCGCGCCGGGGGTCACGACCCTTGGCACTGGTGGAGAACACATAGTCCACCAGACCGCTCTGCAGCAGATCCACAATGTTGGGAGCCTCGCCGGAGATGTTGCGCACCTCGTTGCAGGGGACCATGTGCTTGTTGAGCCATGCACAGGTGCCGGAGGTACCGTAGAGCTTGTAGCCCATATCCTTCAGCTTCCATGCAATATCCACGAACTCGGGCTTGTCGCTGTCCTTCACGGTGAAGATGCAGCAGCTGCCCGGGCCGGGGGTCTTAAAGGTATAGCCTGCACCGATCAGACCCTTGAGCAGGGCATCGTGGTAGTTGGGCGCAATACCCAGCACCTCGCCGGTAGACTTCATCTCGGGGCCGAACTGGGTATCCACGGCGTGCAGCTTTTCAAAGCTGAACACAGGCACCTTTACCGCCACATAGGGGGCGTTGGGGTGCAGACCGGTGCCGTAGCCCATATCCGTCAGCTTCTCGCCCAAGCAGCAGCGCACGGCCAGATCCACCATGGGCACGCCGGTGACCTTGGAGATGTAAGGCACGGTACGGGAGGAGCGGGGGTTCACCTCGATGACGTACACGCGGCCATGGGAGACGGCGTACTGCACGTTGACCAGACCGGTGACGTGCAGCTCGCGGGCAAAGCGACCGGTGTAATCCACCATGGTGTCGATCTCGTCCGGCGTCAGGTGCTGTGCCGGGTAGACACAGATGGAGTCGCCGGAGTGCACGCCGGTGCGCTCCACCTGCTCCATGATGCCGGGGATCAGGAAGTTTTCGCCATCGCAGATGGCGTCCACCTCGCACTCGGTACCCATGATGTACTTATCCAGCAGCACCGGGTGATCCATATCGACGTGCTCGGTGATAACGCCCATGTACTCGATGATATCCGCCTTGTTGTAGGCCACGATCATGTTCTGACCGCCCAGCACATAGGAGGGACGCATCAGCACCGGCAGGCCGATCTCCTCGGCAGCGGCCAGAGCCTCGTCCAAATTGAACACGGTACGACCCGGGGCGCGGGGGATGTTGCAGCGCTCCAGCAGCTCGTCAAAGCGCTCGCGGTCCTCGGCTTCATCGATGGCATCCGCCGGGGTGCCCAGAATGGGCAGGCCGATCTCGTCCATGTGCTTGGCCAGCTTGATGGCGGTCTGTCCGCCGAACTGCACCACGCAGGCATCCGGCTTTTCGGTGGCAATGATGTTGTCCACGCTCTCCGGGTTCAGCGGGTCGAAGTACAGACGGTCGCCGGTATCAAAGTCGGTGGAGACGGTCTCGGGGTTGTTGTTGACCAGAATGGCTTCGCAGCCGTTCTTTTTCAGCGTCCATACGCAGTGCACAGAGCAGTAGTCGAACTCGATGCCCTGACCAATGCGGATGGGGCCGGAGCCAAAGACCAGAACCTTCTTCTTTTTAGGCTCGCCCTTGGCTGCGGTCTCAGCTTCCTTCTCAGCGATAAAGCCTGCGGCCTCGTTGTCGCCATCGTAGGTGGAGTAGAAGTAGGGGGTATTTGCAGAGAACTCGGCAGCGCAGGTATCCACCATCTTGAAGCCGGCGCGGTAGTTCTCCACGGGCAGGGTGTCCACCTTTGCCAGACGGCGGATGGTCTTATCCTGGAAGCCGTACTTCTTGGCAGTCTTGTACTGCTCCAAAGACAGCCGGCCGTTGCACTGTGCCAGACCCTTTTCCAGATCTGCCAGATGCTGCATCTTGTCCAGGAACCACCAGTCGATCTTGGTGATATCGTAGATGACCTTGTGGTCGATGCCGCGCTTCAGTGCTTCGTACACGCAGAACACGCGCTCGGCGTCCTGAACGTGCATATGCTCCACCACTTCCTCGTCGGTCAGCTCCTCAAAGGGCTTGTGGGTCAGGGTGTCCATGCCCAGCTCAATGGAGGAAACAGCCTTCATCATGGCAGCTTCAAAGCTGTTGCCGATGCTCATCACCTCGCCGGTAGCCATCATCTGGGTGCCCAGAGACTTGTCGGCATAGACGAACTTATCAAACGGCCACTTCGGGTACTTGACCACGATGTAGTCCAGCGCAGGCTCGAAGCAGGCGCAGGTCTTGCCGGTAACGTCGTTGGTGATCTCGTCCAGCGTGTAGCCGATGGCGATCTTGGTAGCCACCTTGGCAATGGGGTAGCCGGTAGCCTTGGAAGCCAGTGCAGAGGAGCGGGACACACGGGGGTTGACCTCGATGACCGCGTAGTCGAAGCTGTCCGGCTTCAGAGCGAACTGGCAGTTGCAGCCGCCCTCGATGCCCAGCTCGGTGATGATATCCAGTGCGGCGGTACGCAGCATCTGGTACTCGTGGTCGGTCAGGGTCTGGGAGGGAGCCACGACCACCGAGTCACCGGTGTGGATGCCCACGGGGTCGAGGTTTTCCATGTTACATACGGTGATCACGTTGCCCTTGTGGTCGCGCATCACCTCGTACTCGATCTCTTTCCAGCCGGCGATGCACTTTTCCACCAAAATCTGATGGATGGGAGAAAGGCGCAGGCCGTTGGTTCCGATCTCGATCAGCTTTTCGCGGGTCTCGCAGATGCCGCCGCCGGTGCCGCCCATGGTAAAGGCCGGGCGCACGATGACCGGGTAGCCGATGCGGTCGGCGCAGTCCAGCGCGTCCTGCAGGTTCTCCACCACCTCAGAGGGGATGATGGGCTGGTGCAGCTTTTCCATGGTCTCCTTGAACAGCTCGCGGTCCTCGGCACGGTCGATGGTCTCGGGATTGCAGGCCAGCAGACGGATGCCGGTGCGGTCCAGATAACCGGAGCGTGCCAGCTCCATGGACAGGTTCAGACCCATCTGACCGCCGAGGTTGGGCAGCACGGAGTCCGGCTTTTCGATGTCCAGAATGCGCTCCACGACTTCCAGCGTCATGGGCTCGATATACACATGGTCGGCCACGTCCGGGTCGGTCATGATGGTAGCGGGGTTGGAGTTCAGCAGAACAGTCTCGATGCCCTCTGCTTTCAGGGCGCGGCAGGCCTGCGTGCCGGAGTAGTCAAACTCCGCAGCCTGACCAATGATGATAGGGCCGGAGCCAATGACCAGCACCTTTTTGATTCTGGGGTCCTTCGGCATTTCAGCGTGCCTCCTTTGCTGCTTTGACGTTGTTCAGGAAGCGGTCGAACAGGAATTCGGTGTCCTTGGGGCCGCCGTTTGCTTCCGGGTGGAACTGTACGGTAAAGCAGTTCCACTTTTTGTACTTGATGCCCTCGCAGGTGCCGTCGTTGGCGTTCACCTGTGCCACCTCGCCCATCTCGGCGGGCAGCTCCTCGCCCACGACCGCATAGCCGTGGTTCTGGCTGGTGATAAAGGTGCGGCCGGACTCAAAGTCGGTCACAGGCTGGTTGGCACCGCGGTGGCCGTACTTCAGCTTCATGGTCTTGGCACCGGCTGCCAGTGCGGACAGCTGGTGACCCAGACAGATGCCGAAGGTGGGGATGTTCAGTTCAAAGATGTGCTTGAGATTCTCGATGATTTCCACCGGCTCGGCGGGGTCGCCGGGGCCGTTGGACAGCATGATGCCGTCCGGGGCAAGGGCTTTGATTTCCTCTGCCGTTGCAAAGGCGGGCATCACGGTCACCTTGCAGCCGCGCTTGACAAGGCAGCGCACGATGTTGCGCTTGCAGCCGTAGTGCATCAGCACGATATGGGTCTCGCCTTCCGGGTTGAACACCTCGGGAGCGGCGCAGGTCACGTTCTTCACAGCATCGGTCACGGCATAGGCGCGGATCTCGGCCAGCAGGGCCTCGGTCTCGGCCTTGTTGGCCGGGTCGGCGGGGTCAAAGGTGGTCAGGATGGCACCGTTCATCACGCCGCTCTCCCGGATGATGCGGGTCAGGTGGCGGGTGTCGATGCCCTCGATGCCGATGGTGTTGTTCTTTTTCAAAAAGCTGTCCAGCGTCTCCTCACAGCGCCAGTTGGAGGGGGTGGTGCAGGCTTCGCGCACAATGTAGCCCTTTGCCCAGATGCGGTCGGACTCCATGTCATCGTGGTTCATGCCGTAGTTGCCGATGAGGGGATAGGTCTGGGTGATGATCTGGCCGTAGTAGCTGGGGTCGGTCAGGGTCTCCTGAAAGCCCACCATGCCGGTGGAGAACACCACCTCGCCCACGGTCACGCCCTGCGCGCCCACGGACTGTCCGGCAAAGACCATGCCGTTTGCCAAAAGAAGATATGCGTTCATAGTTTTCCTCGTTTCAACAAAAGCTTTCAGTTTACAGGGTCTGCTTTGCTTCCTGCTTCATCTTGCGGCTGCCCAGATGCACCAGCGGCAGCTTACCCTCCTTGCAGATGGGGCACTCCTCCGGGGTATAGTTGGGCAGGTCCAGCTTCAGGGCGCTGGCCAGAATGGGAATGGGAGACGGAGCCTCGGGCTTGGTGCGGTCCACCACGCAGGTGATGCCAAGGCAGATGCCGCCGGCCTCTTCGATGACGCGCTTGGTCTCCAGAGAGGAGATGCCGGTGGTCACCACGTCCTCGGCGATGATGCACTTTTCACCCGGGTGGATGGCAAAGCGCTTCAGGCACATCACGTTGTCCACGCGCTCGGTAAAGATGGCGCGCTTGCCGGTCTGGCGGGCCAGCTCGTAGGCGTACACGATGCCGCCCATGGCAGGGCCGACGATGACGTCCACGTCCATCTCCTTGACCTTGTCGGCCACAGCCTTCATCACCTCGGCGCAGCGGTCCGGGTACTGCTGCAGATAAGCCATCTGGCAGTATGCGCCGGAGTGCCGACCGGAGGACAGCAGGAAGTGACCCTCCAGAAATGCGTCACAGCTCTTCAGAATTTCAAGTGCTTCACTCATTGTACTTCTCCCTCTCTTTTCAGTGGTGTATATTCCTTTGGGTGGTATTGTACCACGCTTTTACGGCATTTGCAAATTTATGCGTTAAGTTTTATTTTATGCGCATAATTGTAGATATTTTATGGATATATCAGTTTTTATTCTGCATGACGGGCGCAGCCGCGGATCTCGTCCAGCGTTTTCACGCCGTTCTTGTCCATCCATGCTGCCATCTCGTCGGCAATGGTCTCCATGGCGCGGGGGTTGGCAAAGTTTGCGGCACCCACCTGCACTGCGGTGGCACCTGCCATGATGAACTCCAGTGCGTCACGGCCGGTGGCAATGCCGCCCAGACCCACCACCGGGATGTTCACCGCCCCCACTGCCTGCCATACCATGCGCAGAGCGATGGGGCGCACCGCCGGGCCGGACAAGCCCGCAAAGATGTTGTTGAACACCGGGCGGCGCTTTTCCAAGTCAATGGCGCAGGCCTGGAAGGTGTTGGTCAGGCTGATGGCGTCCGCACCGGCGGCTTCCACAGCCTTGCACATCTCGGGGATATTCTCGGCCTGCGGGCTCAGCTTGACCATCAGGGGCTTTTTGCAGGCAGCGCGCACCATGCGCACCACCTCACCGGCAGCTTCGGCTTTCACGCCGTAGGCCATGCCGCCCACCTTGACGTTGGGGCAGGAGATGTTCAGTTCCACGATGTCCACTGCGCTCTCGCTCAGCATCGCAGCGCCTTCCACATACTCTTCCTCGCTGTGGCCGCCAAGGTTTGCAATGGCCACCGTGCCGTACTTCTGCTTCAGCTCCAGCATCTCGGGCAGCTCCACGTCAATAAAGTGCTGCACGCCGGGGTTCTGCAGGCCGATGCTGTTGATGAGGCCGGAGGGGGTCTCCCACAGGCGCTCGCCCTTGTTGCCGTACTGGCCGTGCAGGGTAAGCCCCTTGCCGGAAATGCCGCCGATTTTAGCAAAATCGGCCAGCTCCTCGTACTCCACACCGTAGCCCACGGTGCCGGATGCGCCGATGACCGGGCTGTTCATCACAAAGCCCAGCAGGTTGGTTTTCAGGTCTGCCATCAGAAGAACACCTCCGTTGCATCAAATACAGGGCCGTTCTTGCACACGCTCTTGCCCTCGCCGCCCTTGGTCTCGCAGGTGCAGCCAAGGCAGGCACCAATGCCGCAGGCCATCTTCTTTTCCATGCTCACAAAGCAGGGAGTGCCTTTTTCGGCACACAGGCGGGCGGCGTTCTTCATCATCACGGTGGGGCCGCACACCAGCACCACATCGTAATCGGCGGGGTCGTACAGCTGGGTGACAAAGCCGTGGAAGCCCACCGCGCCGGTGTCGGTAGACACCTTGACGAGGTTTGCGATGCTGCGGTACTCCTCCATGCAGTAGGGGGTATCGCGGAAGCCGAAGAACACATCCGGCTTTACTCCGGCAGCGGCCAGCTCACGGGTAAGCTGGAACATGGGCGCAGTGCCGATGCCGCCGCCCACCACGGCGATCTTTTTGTACTTGCTCAGGATATCCGGCACATCAAAGCCGTTGCCCATGGGGCCGGTAAGCTGGAAGGTATCCCGCTGCTTGAGCTGTGCCAGCTTCTCGGTGCCCTCGCCCACCACCTGATACAAAAACTCGATGGTGCTGCTTTCCGGGTTCCAGCGGTGCACGCTGATGGGGCGGGACAGGAAGGGGGCTTCGTCTGCGCCCCAGGAGCGCAGGGTGAAGAACTGGCCTGCGTGGGGAGCGTGGTCGCGGTCCGGCCACACCACGGTCAGCAGGCGGATGTCCGGGGCAATGACCTCATTGCGCAGGACGGTGGCTTCACAGCAGGCTGCACGCATGAGCAATGGCCTCCTTCATGTTCACACACTCGTTGTAAGCGGCTTCGTCAAAGGCAACGCCCGGCTGCTTTTTGTAAGCCAGCAGGATGCCGCGGCTGGAGTTGACCACGCCGCCGTTGCCCTTGGTCAGGTACTGGGCAATATCCTCAGCCTTGCCGCCCTGTGCGCCATAGCCGGGGATCAGGAAGAAGCTGTCCTGATACTTTGCGCGGATCTCGGTGGCTTCCTCGATGTGGGTGCCGCCGATGACCAGACCGATGGAGGAGTAGCCGTGCTCGCCCATGTAGTCCTTGCCCAGTGCGTTCAGCTTGTCGCCCACCAGATCGTAGACGTGGCGGCCGTCGGCCAGCTTCTCGTACTCAAAGTCCTTGGCACCTCCGTTGGAGGTGCGGCAGAGTACGAACATACCCTTGCCCTGCTTTTCGGCATAGGGCAGGTAGGGGCTGATGGAGTCCAGACCCATATAGGGTGCCAGCGTGACGAAATCGCTCTCGAAATCGCCGGTAAAGTGACCCATGGCGTACATCTCGGCGGTCTTGGCGATATCGCCGCGCTTGATATCCGCGATCACCGGCACACCGGCCTCGCGCACAGCCTTCAGGGTGTCGGCGTAGGCCTTCATGCCCTCCATGCCCAGAGACTCATAATAAGCGATCTGCACCTTGTAGCAGCCAGCCACAGCCTTGGTGGCATCGATGAGCTTCTTGTTGAAGCGCACGATGTTCTCGCCCTTGGTCAGGGTGCTGTCCACAAAATCGGCAGGCAGGTAGCTGAAGTCGGTGTCCAGACCCACGCACACCGGGCCGCGGGCTTCCACAGCTTCGTACAGTTTGTCCATGTTCGTCATTTGGGTGTCCTCCTGTAAGTCGTATTGTAGAACCCTCTCAGGCGCTTGCGCGCCAGCTCCCCCGAAGGGGGAGCTTTTTCTCTTGAGGGCAACTGTTTCTTTTCGTAATATGCGAACTACTTTCCGTACTCTCAGGCAAAGCCTGACGGCTTTGCCTGAGAGGGTTTCGTTCTTCTTACTCCTCGGCCTGATAGGTGATCTTACCGGCCTTGATGGTGGCAAACACCTTGCCGTAAAGCTGCGCACCGTCAAAGGGGGTGTTATGGCTCTTGGAGTGCAGCTTTTCCTTTTCCACTGTGTAGGGGGTGTCCAGATCCACCAGCACAAAGTCGGCATCAAAGCCCGGCTCCAGCTGACCCTTGGCAAGGCCAAGGATCTCGGCGGGGCGGGTGCTCATCAGGTGCACCAGCAGCTCCAGCGGCAGACCCTCCTGCTTGCAGAGCTTGGTGTAGCACACGCCGAAGGCGGTCTCGCTGCCCACCATACCAGCCATGCCCTTCAGCTTATCCTCTTCGGAGTGGGGTGCGTGGTCAGTGGCAATGGCGTCCACGATGCCGGTGCGGATGCCCTCCACCAGCGCTTCCACATCGTCGGCGGTGCGGATGGGCGGGTTGACCCGGTAGTCGCAGGTGTCGTTGGTGAACCACAGGTGGTGGGGGGTCACCTCACAGGTGACCGGTGCGCCCCGCAGCTTTGCCATGCGGATGGCATCCAGCGCACCCCGGGTGGACACATGGCACATATGCAGCCGGGTCTGGTAGTACTCGCTCAGCCAGCAGTTGCGCACCGTCTCAATATCCTCGGCCAGACGGTAGTCCCACGGGCTGATCTCCATATCCTCGGCGTGGCTCATGACCGTGATGTCCTTTTGGGTGCAGATGGCAAATGCCCGCGCCATGGTGGCGTTATCCTGCACGCCGTGGCCGTCCTCGGTGATGAACTTCACACTGGCGGGCAGGGTCTTGAGGTGGTCGATGCTCACACCGTCAAAGTTTTCGGTGATGGAGACGGTCTGGTTTGCATCGCACAGCCCTACCTCGGCGGCTTTCTGTTCCACCATCACAGCCTGTGCGGCAGAGGAGCAGACGGGCTTTGTGTTGGGCATCAGGTTTACAAAGGTGTAGCCGCCGGCGGCAGCGGCGCGGCTGCCGGTCTCGATGTCCTCCTTGTACTCAAAGCCCGGGGTGCGCCAGTGGCAGTGCAGATCCACAAATGCGGGCAGCACAGTCAGCCCACCGGCATCCACCACCGTCTCGTTCTCGGCGGCAAGGGCGGAAAGATCCTGCCCTACGGCAGCGATCTTGCCATCCTTTACATAGATCTCGAGCGGCCGTCCCTCGGTGTTCACAGCGTTTGTCAGCAGCATCGCGGTTCCCTCCTATAATGGTATTTTTGTGTATCAGACGCCCGAAAACGGGCAAAAAAAAACTTTTCCCCGCAAAGGGAAAAGCTCATTGCGCAAAAAAAGGAAACAACGAAGCCACGGCAAAACCGGACGCGAACTGCTTGTTCAGTTTCGGGTTCTGGGCGCTGCACAGCATGGTGTTTCTCCTTTTCTTGATAGTTGCGTTTTCATTCGTATTATTTTATCATAGAACCGCAAAATATGTCAATGGTTGTACGCAAAAACAGGTGCTAAAAGGTTTCTGGCATCTCTCGCCGAATTTTGGATACTCTACCCAAAACCCGGGTCAAGCGGCAAAATAACTGCCATTTTGTTCCACAATCCCTAGTACAGCACTGTACTTTCGTCTCCTGCTGTGCTATTATAATACGGTAAAAGGGAGAGCCCCGCCGCGTGGGCGGGTGTTTATGGGAAAGAGAGGTTTTCCGCATGGGTTTACTTGAGGACGCGCGGAACATCCAGCGCAAGGACCCCGCTGCACGCAGCGTGCTGGAGGTAATGCTGCTGTACCCGGGATTCCACATTCTGGTGTATCACCGCATCGCGCACTGGCTGTACGAGCACAAGCACTTTTTTCTGGCACGGTGGGTCAGCCAGCATGGCCGCCACCGCACCGGCATCGAGATCCACCCGGGTGCCACCATCGGCAAGTGTCTGTTCATCGACCACGGCATGGGCATCGTGTTCGGCGAGACCTGCGAGATCGGGGATAACTGCACCATCTACCACGGGGTAACGCTGGGCGGTACCGGCAAGGATACCGGCAAGCGCCACCCCACCTTGGGCAACAACGTGCTCATCGGCGCTGGCACCAAGGTGCTGGGTCCGGTGTTCATCGGGGATAACGCCCGCATCGGCGCAGGCAGCGTGGTGCTGCGCAACCTGCCCGCCAACTGCACCGCCGTGGGCGTACCCGCCGAGGTGGTGCGCATCAACAACAAGGCGGTGAACCCCGCCGACGATCTGGATCAGCAGGATCTGCCGGACATCGTCTCGCAGCGGCTCACCGATCTGGATCGCCGCCTGAGCCAGCTGGAAAAAACTGCGCAGGGCGATATCCCGCCCACTGCCGCACAGATCGCCGCCCGGCAGCGGAAGTAACCTATATTTTTGACAAAAACGACACCGGACAGGCCATGACCTGTCCGGTGTCGTTTTATCTTATTCTTTAACACCCTTCCCCGGCACAGAGGGACTTTACCTTCTGCACGGCGGCAGACACAAGGCTGCCGATGGGCTGGTCGGGCACGCCGACAATGTAGTTTTCGCAGTGGTTCACCGGGATCAGAACCCGGGTGGCGCTGCTCTGGCACACTGCCGTGGCCATGGCGGGGGTGATCTCTCCCAGCAGCGCGTCTGCAATGACGATGCCGATGGGCCCCACGATGATATCCGCGCTGCGGCAGTTCACCACCACGGCATTCTCACCGGTGGCGGCGCGCTGCGCCCCGGCCTTGTGCATGGCCTGCGCGGCGACACTGTTGGTGCCCACGGCCACCAGCCGGATGTCCGGGCACTGGGCGCTGAGGGCGGCCACCAGCTGGCGTCCCAGTCCCCCGCCCTGCCCGTCAATGACAAGCACGTTCATGCTGTACCTCAGAAGTCGATCTCTTCCAGCCGCAGCAGCGCCAGAATGTAGATCTTGACGGCCTCCAGCAGCTTGTTGATGGGAGCTGCCTCGTTAGCACCGTGCATCGGGCCGCCGAACTCCGGCAGCTTTACATCCTCATGCTCCGGGCCGAAGCTGACGGCATAGGGGAAGTGGCGGGCATAGGTGCCGCCGCCCATGGTAAAGGGGGTGGCGTTCTCGCCGGTCACCTCGTTGTAGGTGTCGATGCAGGCGCGGATGGCGGGGCTGTCGGCTGCGATATAGAAAGGCTCGGCTGCGTCCACATCCTCCAGCTTTGCGCCCTCGCCCAGCGCAGCGGTGACCTGTGCGGTCAGCTTTTCGCCGTTGGTGCAGGTGGGAAAGCGGCTGTCAATGGTCTGCACCAGCTTGCCGTCCTCCATATAGATGCGGCCGCCGATGATGGTCAGCGGGCCAAAGGGGCCGTCGGCGCAGTCGATGCCAAGGCCGGTGCCTGCGGTGGAGCTGTGCAGCTTGTGCAGTGCCTCCAGATAAGCGCGCTCGGCGTCATTGCACAGGCCGTTGTCCAGCAGATAATCCGCTACCAGACCAATGGCGTTCACCGTGCCCTCCGGCATGGCGGCGTGGCCAGACTTGCCCCAGCCGCGCACCCGCACGCCGTCCCCTTCCGGTTCCAGCGTGATGTTGGGAGCGTTCTTCAGCTTGCGGATATCGGTCTTGACCAGTGCGCTGGCGCGGTCCGGCACAGCGTTGTTGGCCACACCGCCCTCAAACTCTGCAATGACGCCGTTGCACACCGGGCTGACGATCTTGCCGCCGAAGTGGCCTTTTTCGCCGTTGCACACCGGGAACTCCGCATCCGGGGTAAAGCAGAACACCGGGGCGGGGTAGTTCTCCAGATAGTACTTCACATCGTTCATGTGGGTCTCCTCGTTGTCGCCCACAATGGCACGGATGGGGTAGCGCAGCTGGTAGCCCTGCTCCTTGAGGAACTTCAGCGCGTACAGAGTAACGATCATCGGGCCTTTATCATCCGCGACGCCGCGTCCCAGCAGCCAGCCGTCCTGAATGCGCATCTTAAAGGGATCTGCCGTCCAGCCGTTGCCCACGGGCACAACGTCCACATGGCAGATGGTAGCCAGATATTTTTCAGGGTCTGCACCGGCCAGTTCGGCATAGCCGATGTAGTTTTCGCAGTTGCGGGTGGCAAAGCCCATGCCTGCTGCCAGCTCCAGCGTCTTGTCCAGCGCTGCCCGGGGGCCTGCGCCGAAGGGTGCGCCCTCCTCCGGGGTGCCCTCCACGCTGTCGATGGCGACCAGCGCTGCAATGTCCTGCAGCAGCTGCTCTTTGTTTTCCGCAATGTATGCGTCAATTTTCTGATTCAGTGCCTGATCCATGTTCTATAACGTCCTTTCTGGCCGGAAGCAGAGTCCGGTTTTCACAACTATTATTCAGTGTAACATACTCCGCGCGGAAATGCTACCGGCATTTTTCACGACAAAAACGTCCGCGTTTTGTCAGCCCGCCGCAAACAGCCCGCTGAGCGCGCCCAGCAGACCGGCGCTTGCCAAGCCCATGATGATGCCCGCCAGCAGCACGCCGCCCATGCAGGCGATCAGCACATCCTTGAACTTCATATCCAGAATGGAGGCTGCCAGCGTGCCCGTCCACGCGCCGGTGCCCGGCAGCGGGATGCCCACGAACAGCAGCAGCGCCACGGTCAGACCCTTGCCCGCCTTGGCTTCCAGTGCGCGGCCGCCCTTTTCGCCCTTATTGATGCAAAAGCGGCAGATGGGGCCGATGAGGGGCTTGTGGTAACCCCAGATGAGGAACTTGCGGGCGAACAGATAGATGAAGGGCACCGGGATCATATTGCCCAGCACGCACAAAAGGTAGGTGGGCAGCACCGGCAGCCCCATACCCAGCCCGATGGGGATGGCCCCGCGCAGTTCGATGATGGGCACCATGGAGATAAAGAAGATCAGAAGATAATTTTTCAGCATTGGCTTCTCCTTATATTACAGGTCGATCTGCAGCTCCACCGGGCAATGGTCGGAGCCAAAGATCTCGTTGTGGATCTCGGCGGCGCGGATGCGGTCTGCAATGCGCCGGGAAACGATAAAATAGTCGATGCGCCAGCCCGCGTTCTTTTCCCGCGCGTGGAAGCGGTAGCTCCACCAGCTGTACTTCACCTCGTCCGGGTGCACCACCCGGAAGCTGTCCGCAAAGCCCGCCGCCAGCAGCTCGGTCATCTTGGCGCGCTCCTGGTCGGTAAAGCCCGCGCTCATGCGGTTGGTCTTGGCGTTTTTAATGTCCATCTCGGTGTGTGCCACGTTTAAATCGCCGCACAGGATCACCGGCTTTTTGGCGTCCAGTGCCAGCAGGTATGCCCGGAAGACGTCCTCCCACTCCATGCGGTAGTCCAGCCGCTTCAGCCCGTCCTGACTGTTGGGGGTGTAGCAGTTTACCAGATAAAAGCCGGGGTATTCCAGCGTCAGCACCCGTCCCTCGTGGTCGTGCTGTTCCAGCCCGATGCCGGTGGTCACTGCCAGCGGTGCGGTTTTGCACCAGCAGGCTGTGCCGGAATATCCCTTTTTCTCGGCCGAGTAGGTGTATTCGGTGTAGCCCTCCGGCGCAAAATCCGCCTGTCCCGGCTGCATCTTGGTCTCCTGCACCGAGAAGATGTCCGCGTCCAGCGCGGCAAAGCTCTCGGCAAAGCCGTGGGTCAGGCAGGCGCGCAGGCCGTTCACGTTCCAGCTGATCAGTTTCATGCTCTTCTCCTTATGTTATGCCTGATATTTTGTTTTCCATGCGCCGCTGCGGAAGCGCAGCACAAAGCAGGTCACACGGCAGGTCCAGTCGATGACCATAGCCACCCACACGCCCACAGCGCCCCAGCCCATGCGAACGCACAGCAGATAGCTGAAGCCCAGCCGCCAGCACGCCATGCTGAGGATGGACACCACCATGGTGAATTTCACGTCGTTGGCTGCGCGCAGGGCGTTGGGCAGCACGAAGGACAGCGGCCAGAAGATGATGGCGCAGCCCGCATGGATGGTGACCAGTGTGATGGCCAATTCCATCGTCTCGCCGGAAAGGGCGTAGATGCCCACCAGCTGCCGGAGGAACAGCAAGATCGCTCCGTTGGAAAGCCCCATGGTGATGTAAGCCCACAGCATCAGCTTGCGGGTGTAGTAAACGGTCTGCTCGTGGTCGCCGGCGCCGATGCACCGCCCCACCACCGTGATCATGGCCAGACCGATGGCCTTGCCCGGGATGACGCCCATGCCGTCCAGATTGTTTGCCACGGCGTTGGCTGCGATCTGCACTGTGCCAAAGGTGGAGATCATGCTCACCACCAGAATGCGCCCGGCCTCGAACAGGCTGTTCTCAAAGGCCGAGGGAATGCCGATGCCCAGAATGCGCTTTGCCATGCCGCCGTCCAGCCGCAGGGTCTTGGGCACGGTAAGCACCGCATCCTCCCGGTAGCACTTGCGCAGGATCAGCGCCGCAGCCACCACGCGGGACACCACGCTGGGCCACGCTACGCCGTCCACTCCCATTTTGAAGCCGAAGATGCACACCGCGTTGCCCACGATGTTGATGATGTTCATCAGAAAGCTGATCTGCATGGAGATCTTGGAGTTGCCGATGCTGCGGAACAGCGCCGCGCCGCCGTTATACAGCGCCAGAAACGGGTAGCTGAGGGCGATGATCTGCAAATATTTCACGCCCGCATCCAGCACGTCGGTATCAATAGAGCCGTAGAACAGCCGGATCATGGGGCGTGCCAGCACAAAGCATACCGCGCCGATCACCGCACCGGACAAGCCGCTGAGCAGCAGCAGCTGACCGGCGCTTTTGTCGGCGTCCGGCCTGTCCTTTGCGCCCAGATACTGGCTTACCACCACCGCGCCGCCGGTAGCCAGCGCCGCAAACAGCACGATGATAAGGTTGTTGATCATATCCACCAGACTGACGCCGGAGATGGCCGCCTCGCCGCAGCGGGACACCATCATGGTGTCGGCCATGCCCACCGTCACTTCCAGCAGCTGCTCCACCAGCAGCGGGATGGCCAGTACCAGCAGCTCCTTTTGGCTGAACAGCGGCTCTCGCCCGCCGGTCAGCCTGTTTTTTTCATTGCCATGCAGTAGCTTTGTCATTCGTTTCTCCCCTCCCGGCACCGGGCACTTTTCCCGGTACGCCGCCGCTGCCCGGCGCGTGCATTTTTCCGGTTACAGCAGATGTGTCCATCTTAACACACCCCCGGCTGCTTGTAAAGCGGTGCAGACTATATCCCACGAAAATCAGCTTTCCACGCCTGCGTTCCATTGCCCGCCGGTTTTATAAAGGTATCCCTGTGCGGTCTTGCGGCTGTTGTTCCGTTTTTATGCTTGTTCGTCAGTTTGCCGGGAACTTTCCGTAAAATTTGTGCGTTTCTACAAAAATGCGATTTCCCGCGTAATTTTGGGCAAAAATTTTAAAAAACCTCTTGCAATTTTCGTTCTGAAGTGGTATGTTGTATCCAACAAAAGCGAAACTTGGATACATCTTCACTTTGGAGCAGCAAATTCGGCTCCGCACACGCCTTTGTTTTTCACCTTGCTATTTTCTTCATTTACCTTCTTATCATTTACCCTGCCTGTCCCGCAAGGGACGAGAAAAGCGATGACCCACCTGCACGGGTCATCGCTTTTTCTTTTATTTATAAAGTCCGCAGCCCGGACGGCTTTCCCTTCCGTCCCCCATGGGCTGCTCTATCCACAACGGGTGCCGCTTGTGCTGCGGCAGCTCCGCAGTGACCAAAATTGCTTACCGGATGATCTTGCCCAAGAACTGGCGCACAAGCTTGGTCTTATTTTTGGCCGTCAGCTCCTGCCCGTCTATGTAGACATGGCCGCTGGTGGGCTCTTCCAGAAAATTCATGCAGCGCACCGTGGTGGACTTGCCTGAACCGGACGGCCCGATGATCACCAGCTTTTCGCCCTCGGCGACCTCAAGATTGACGTCTTTCAGAACGTGCAGAGCGCACCGGAACGCAGGCTGTTCTCGCTTTCCCATCAGACCCGGTCTGCTTATTTTTTTCGGTACTCCCGCGGGGTCATGCCAAAATGCGCCTTGAACGCCCGATTAAAATAGGAAAGATTTTCAAACCCGCACCGGGAGGCGATGGTCAGCACGGTCTCATCGGTAGTTCGCAGCACCTCGGCGGCGGTGTTCAGCCGGTACTCATTCAGAAAGGAGATAAAGCTCTGCCCGGTCATCTGCCGGAACCAGCGCATAAAATGGCTGGCGCTGAAGGAGCAGACCCCGGCCGCATCCGCCACCCGGAGCGGCTCGGCATAATGTGCCGAAAGCCATTGCAGCACCGTTTTCAGCCGCTGGGTGTCGGCAGTTTCGGTGGGGAGACACTGCCTGCCCTGCGCAATGAGCAGGGCAAGAAAGCGCAGCAGCGCCCCTTTTACCAGCAGCTCGTAGCCGGGGCGCTTGGCGCGGTTGGCATCCTCCAGCTCCCGCAGGCAGGCGGCGGCTTGCAGATAGCACAAATCGTTCGGGGTCAGCCGCACCGGCAGCGACAGCCGACCGCTTTGCAGCGGCAGCAGATATTTTTCGGCGCAAAGGTCCTCCGCGCCGCCCAGCAGCTCCGGTTCAAAGATGATATTTTCGTATTCCATGCGCTCTCCCTCTGCCTGCCGCAGCGCATGGAGCGTGCCCGGGGCAAAAAGGAAGATATCCCCCCGGTAGGCCGGGTAGGTCACAGCGCCCACCTGCACCAGCCCTGTGCCCTGCTTGACAAAGACCAGCTCCATGCTCTCGTGCCAGTGGAGTGCCACCTGCTGAAAATCCCCCGGAATGGTGCAGGGGTACAGATTGAACGGAAACCGCACTGCACCGTGCTGTTTTGTCTCCTGCAAAGATGCCTGATTTTGCATCGTCTCACCCCCTGATGATAGGATTGTACCACAGTTTGCACTATTTAGGCAAGATTTTGAAGGTTCTATGTGGTATATCTTGAAGTACAGATGTCAAACCTGTTTTCCGTAAGGTGTATCTGAAAACAGAGAAACAGACTGAATTTTCGACTTTTCAGATGCACCCTAGCAAAGGAGGATGCTTTTATGAGCTTTACCGAAATGTTACAGAGTATCACCGGCAAGCTGCTGGCAGACTGCACCGACCAGGAGCTGTATCTGGCACTGCTGGAACTTGTGCGGCAGAAGAGCGCCGACCGCGTGCAGCCGGTCACCGGGCGCAAGCTGTACTATATCAGCGCCGAATTCCTTATTGGCAAGCTGCTGTCCAACAACCTCATCAATCTGGGGCTGTACGACGAAGCCCGGTCTGCGCTGGCTGCTGCCGGAAAGTGCCTTTCCGACATTGAAGAGGTAGAGCCGGAGCCTTCTCTGGGCAATGGTGGTCTGGGGCGTCTGGCTGCCTGCTTCCTCGACTCTCTGGCAACGCTGAACCTGCCCGGCGACGGTGTAGGTCTGCGGTACCATTTTGGTCTGTTCCATCAGTCCTTTGAGGACGGCGTGCAGAACGAAAAGCCCGACCCGTGGCTGACTGCCCACAGCTGGGCGGAAAAGACCGACACCACCTACCCGGTGGAACTGGCGGGCAAGGAGTACACCGCCCGGCTGTACAAGCTGGCGGTCACCGGCTACGAGGGACGCACCAACACCCTGAACCTGTTCGATCTGGACACCATTGACGAGAGCATCGTCCATGACGGCATTGCCTTCGATAAGACCGCTATCGACAAGAATCTGACCCTCTTCCTCTACCCGGACGATTCCGATGAAGCCGGCCGCCGTCTGCGGGTATACCAGCAGTACCTGATGGTCTCTGCCGGTGCACAGCTCATTCTGGCCGAGTGCGCCGCCCGGGGCTGCAACTACCATGATCTGGCAGACTACGCCGCCATCCAGATCAACGACACCCACCCCAGCATGGTCATCCCGGAGCTGATCCGCCTGCTGGGCGCGCGCGGCATTGAGTTCGAGGAAGCGGTGGAGATCGTTACCAAGACCTGCGCCTACACCAACCACACCATTCTGGCCGAAGCACTGGAAAAGTGGCCGCGCACCTATCTGGACGCCGTGGTGCCCCAGCTGATGCCCATCATCGAAAAGCTGGATGCACTGGCACGCACCCGCACCGAGGACGAGAGCCTTGCCATCATCGACAAGGACGACCGGGTACACATGGCACACATGGACATCCACTTTACCCACTCCACCAACGGCGTGGCGGCACTGCACACCGAGATCCTGAAAAACTCTGAGCTGCACGGCTTCTACGAGCTGTACCCGGAAAAGTTCAACAATAAGACCAACGGCATCACCTTCCGCCGCTGGCTGCTGGAGTGCGACCCGCGCCTGACTGCCACGCTGGAAAAGCACATTGGCTCCGGCTTCCGCAAGGACGCCGCCGAGCTGGAAAAACTGCTGGCTTTCGCCGGGGACGAGACGGTGCTCAGAGAGCTGACTGCTGTGAAAAAGGCCAACAAGGAAGCACTGGCCGACTGGCTGCTGCACACCCAGAAGGTAACTGTGAACACCGATGCCGTGTTCGATATCCAGTCCAAGCGCCTGCACGAGTATAAGCGCCAGCAGCTCAACCTGCTGTACCTCATCCACCAGTACTACGAAATCAAGGCCGGGCACCTGCCCGCCGCTCCGCTGGCGAGCATCTTCGGTGCAAAAGCCGCGCCCGCCTACACCATTGCAAAAGACATCATCCATGCGCTGCTGACCCTCTCCAAGGTCATTGCCGCAGACCCGGAGGTGTCCAAGTGGCTGCAGGTGGTGTTTGTGGAGAACTACAACGTCACCGCCGCCGAAAAGCTGATCCCGGCCTGCGACCTTTCTGAGCAGATCAGCCTTGCCTCCAAGGAAGCTTCCGGCACCGGCAACATGAAATTCATGCTGAACGGCGCGCTGACGCTGGGCACCATGGACGGTGCCAACGTGGAGATCAGCCAGCAGGTGGGCGAAGAGAACATCTATATCTTCGGTCAGACCTCCGATCAGGTCATCCACCGCTACGCCGTGGGCGATTACGACCCCGCCCAGTGGGTGGAGGGCGATGCCAACATCCGCCGCGCCATCAGCTTCCTGACCGGGCCGGAGATGCTGGCCGCCGGTCATGCCGAAAACCTGACCCGCCTGCACGACGAGCTGATCCATAAAGACTGGTTCCAGACCCTGCCGGACTTCAACGCCTACGTTGTGCGCAAGGGACAGGCCCTCAGCGATTACGCCTGCGACCCCATGGGCTGGCGGCGCAAGTGTCTGGTGAACATTGCCAAGGCGGGTATGTTCTCCTCTGACCGCACCATTGCCGAGTACGACCGCGATATCTGGCATCTGGGTAAATAATCTTTTTTATCGCAAGACAAAAAATTAGCGCAACATTCAAACAGCATATTTGCGATAAAAAGTTGAATTGCTATAAGCCCCTGCGCAAAGAAAAACAGGAACCGGCACACATTGCATTTGGTGCACCGGCTCCTGCTTTATTTTTTATCATGCAAGATGGAACAGATCGATCAGCACGACCATGGCAAGGCCATAGTAGACCACAACCGCCACCAGATCGTTGATCGTGGTGATCAGCGGGCCGGAGGCAACCGCCGGGTCGATATGGATCTTGTGGAACAGCATCGGGATCAGCGTGCCCACCAGACTGGAAATGACCATGGACACGATCAGCGACAGCCCGACGCAGCCGGACAGCAAAAACGCCGAGGTCCAGACATAGCCCTTGAAAAAGTGGATGTAGCAGCCCAGAAACCCCAAGGCCATCACGGCCAGAATTGCACCGTTCAACAGACCCACGCGGGTCTCCTTCCAGAGCAGCTGCAACTTTTTGGAAAGGGTCAGGTTTTCATCCACCAGCACACGGATGGTCACTGCCAGCGACTGGGTGCCAACGTTGCCGGCCATATCCAGCACCATGGACTGGAAGCAGATGACCACCGGCAGCACCGCCACCACTGATTCAAACGCGCCGACGACCGAGGAGACCAGCATCCCGAGGAACAGCAAAGCGATCAGCCACGGGAGACGCTTTTTCACGCTTTCAAAAACGCTTTCGTTCAGATCCTCCTCGCCGGTCAGACCGCCCAGCTTTGCGTAATCATCGCCCATCTCATCATCGACCAGCTCGACCACATCGGACGATGTGATGATGCCCACCAGCTTGCCGGCATCGTTCAGCACCGGCAGGCTGCGCTCCGCGTAGTCCACGATGCGGTCGATACAATCGCTGATCTGCTCCCGGTCTGTGACGTAGGGATAAGAGCGGACGATCAGGCTTTCCAGACTTTCCTCTGCACGTGCAATGATGAGGTCTTTCAGGTCGATTGCACCATAGAAGTGCTCGTTTTCGTCCACCACATACAGCGTGGAGATGTTATCGTTTTCTCCGGCCTGTTTCACCAGCTCGCTCATCGCCTGCCGGATGGTCATATCGTTTTTGATGGAGATGTAGTTGGTGGTCATTCTGCTGCCGATCTCATCCTCGTCATACGAGAGCAGCATCTTCACATCTTCAACCGAGTCTTTGTCCAGCTTGTTGACGATCTCGTTCTTATCGGTATCGTCAAGGTCTTCCAGCGCGTCCACCGCATCGTCCGAGTCCATATTGGAAATGACCTTTGCAGCTTCATGGCTGGGCAGCTCTTTCAGGTACGGCTCGGCGTCGTCCAGATAAGTAAAGATCTCGGCAACAGTATCCACGCCCAGAATGGAATAGAGCGATTGACGTTCGGCGGGGGTCAGTGACTCCAACGCATCCGCCAGATCCTTTTCATGGTAATCAGACAGTTTTTCGGCCAGCTCTGCCTTGGGCAGACCGCTGTGAATGATGCTCAGAATTTCCTGCACATAATTCTTCTGCATGGTAGTTCCTCCTGATTCCGCGAGCTTGACAAATCAAAATTCATCGCTCCGCTTGAAATTTTGCACTTCATCATAGCACATCCGGTATGCTGCGGCAACCCTGCCAGCGTGAATTTTTTGTAAAATATCGGTACAATTCAACACACTTCTTTTTGTGCTCATAACTATATCGCATAAAAATACCCCCATACTGGGTGTCCAGTATTGGGGGTACATATCAAAGCCACTGCCTTTCTCTTTTTATTTTCATTACCGCCCACGGCCACCGCCGCCGCCGTGGAAGCTGCCGCCGCCCATGCCCCCGAAGGAGCCGCCGCCGCCAAAGCTGCCGCCGCCGAAACCACCGCGCCCGGCACCGCCCCCGAAGGAGCCGCCGCCCATGCCGCCAAAGCCGCCGCCGCGCGGAGGCCGGGGCCCGCCGAAGCACCACAGCCAGCCGCAGGGGCTGGCAAAAACATAGGCCACCGACCGGATGATGACGATGAGCAGCACAACGCTGACCACAAGGGTCAGGATGTCGGTCAGGGCGCTGCCGCCGCTGCTCTGGCTGCCCTGATGCCCGGGCTGCACGGTGCTGCCGTTGCCGGCGCTGCCGGAAAGGCTGACCCCGTAAATATCTGCGATGGTGTTTGCCACATTCCGGGCACAGGTGGTCACTGCGCCGTCATAATCCTTTGCGGCAAACTGATCTTCCATGGTCTGGGCAATGGCGCTGGCCTGCTTTTCCAAGGTAGTGTTGCGGAAGCCGTCACCTGTGGCAATATAGTAATCGCCGTCGGCGTACTGCTGGGTCTCCATTACCAACAGGATCAGCACACCATTTTTGCCGGTAGAAGAACCAATGCCCCAGGCATTGGCCGCCTGCACAGCGTAATCCTCTGTGGAATCATTGCCTGTGTATTCTACTGTCAGTACACCGATCTGTGCGCCGCTGCAGCTGGATTCCAGCTGGGCGTTCAGTTCGGTGATGGTCTGCACGGTGCTGCTGCTCAGCACACCGGCATCGTCCACCACACACTCGCCCTTGGGCAGGCTGGGCAGCTGGGCAGCAAAGGCCGCCGGGCACAGCACCGCCGCACTGACCACCACGGCCAGCACCAGTGCGCTGATGCGTTTTGCAAAGTTTTTCATGCGAAGGGCTCAACCTCCTTTACGCCGGACAAAGCTCCCAGCACACTGGCCGGGAAGCCGCCGACGTCCTTTTGATATTCATACACCGCCGTATTGTACTGCAAGGTGCCGATGATGGTGGCTGCGCTGTTGAATTGACCGTACTGCCCCTGCACCGCGCCCATCTTCATGGGGTCGGCGGCCTGCTCCTGCAACTTTGCATACAGCTGGTCGATGGCAGTGCCCAGTGCCTGATCGGCCTGATACAGCGCGTGCATCGTGCTGCCCTGATAATAGGGCAGCGAGGTCAGCGTCTGGCTTTTGCCGCCGTTCTGCACCGCTTGCAGACAAGCGGAGAAATCATTCAGCGCCGTCTGTGCGGCCAGCACCTCGGCGCTGTCTGCACCAAGGGTGTTGGAGGCGGTGGTGAGGATATTTGCGGCCGTGTTCTCCCGGGTGGTCAGTTCCTCGCTCAGGTTATAGCCATTGTCGGCGGCGACCCCTGCGGTGAACCACTGGCGGGCGGTGTTGTACTTGCCGCGCAGCTTGGCGCTGCCAAAGCCAAAGAAAGCCGCCAGCATCACCACTACGCTCAAAGCCAGCGCCGCCGCCCGGGTGGAAAGCGCTGCGGGCAACTTTGCTTCCAGTGCGGCCAGCTTCTGCTGGCGGGGGATCAGCTTTACGGTCTGCTCCGGCTTTGCCTTTTCGCGGTAGCTGCCCGCGTCAAAGCCGCCGGGAGCGGTTTGTTTGTTGTTCTGAGAAAAATCAGCGTTTGCCATTTCAGCTCCGGATCTCCATCATTTTGGTTTTCAGCTCGTCCTCGATGCGGGTCAGCTCCTGCTCGGCGGCGGCACGCTTTGCGCGTCCCTCGCTCTGGATCTTGTTCAGCTCGTCCAGCGTCTCGATCAGGCTCTTGTTGGTCTGCTGCAGGGTCTCGATATCCACGATGCCGCGCTGGCTCTCCTTGGCGGTCTCGATGGTGCCCATCTTCAGCGCCTCGGCGTTCTTCTTCAGCAGGTCGTTGGTCATGTTGGTCACGGCGCGCTCTGCCTGCATGGCCTGCTGGCTGTGTGCCAGACCCAGTGCCAGCACCATCTGGTTCTTCCACAGCGGGATGGTGTTCACGATGGTGGACTGGATCTTTTCTGCCATCATGGTGTTGTTGTTTTGCAGCAGACGGATCTGGGGGCCCATCTGCAGGCTGATATTGCGGGTCAGTTCCAGATCATACAGCTTTTTCTCAAAACGCTCGCACTGGTCGGCAAGGTCGCGGGCAGCCTGTGCGTCCTCCGGCAGACCGGAGACCTTGGCCTTGTCCATAGCCTGCTGCAATTCGTTGGCACGCACATCTGCCAGCTTTTTCTTGCCGGCAAGGATATACATACTCAGCTCCTTGAAGTAGGCCATGTTCAACTCGTACATCTTGTCCAGCATGGCGATATCCTTGAGCAGCTGCACCTGATGGGCTTCCAGCATGGACTGGATCTTTTCCACGTTAGTCTCGGTCTTGTCGTACTTGGTCTTGAGGGCATCCAGCTGGCTGGTTTTCTTCTTGAAGAAGCCCATAATGCCCTTCTGCTGCTCCTCGTTGGCGTCAAAACTCTTCAGCTCGCCGATGAGGTCGGTGATCATATCGCCCACCTCGCCCAGATCCTTGGTGGACACCTTGGAGAGGGCTGCTTCGGAGAAATCGCCGATCTTCTTCTGGCAGGCAGAGCCGTACTGCAGCACCTGCTGGCTGTTGGTGATATCGATCTTCTGGGCAAACTGATCCACCATGGCCTGTTCCTCGGGGGTCAGGCTCACCTGTGCTTCCGGGGCAGGGGCAGCGGCGGGCTTTTCCTCCTGCGGCACAGCAGCGGGAGTGGGGTCCAGCGTCAGGGTGGGCACTGCGGGGGCATCCAGATCAAAGTTCAGGGTATTGTCAGCCATAAGTGATTCCTTCCTTTCAAAATCCCGAGTGGATATTCCAGTTTTACTTGCTCAGACCCTGCCCTTTCAGCATATTCTGCAAAACGGTCAGGTCTGCGGACAGGTCCATGCTCTCTGCCGCGTACAGGGCATCCAGCTGGTTTTCAAAAGCCGTGGCAATGGAGGCGGCGTTGTGCTCCACCTCGGCGCGGATGGCGGCGGCGTTCTCGCCCCGCACCCCCTGCTTTGCAAGCTTTGCATACTGCTGCAAAACGTTTACGGCGTCCGGCAGATAGTAGTTGGCAAATCGGCGCACCTGCTTTGCCTTGGCGGGGTTTGCTTCCACGGTTTCCACGATGGAGCGTCCCGCCTTTTCCATGCGGGTCATAGCGGCGGACAGCTGCGGGTCGGGCAGTGTCTCGTTCAGCGCGTGCAGGGTGTCCAGCTTCTGCTGGATATCGGTCAGCATCTGATCCACATCCTCCACACCGGTGTGGAAGGGTACTTCCCGCTCCACCACCCGGGGCGGGCAGGTCTTTTGTGCCACGCCAAAAGCCACGGCGGCACCGCCCAGCGCCACCAGCAGCGCCCATAATTTATACACCGGCAGCACCGCGCACAGCACCACGAACACCAGCGCCATGGCGTAAAAAGGCAGCACGCTGGGCTTTTGGGTGCGGATGATCTTGCTCATGGTCATTTCTCCTTGTCCGGGGCAGTGCGCCCCTTATGATATCCATAATACAACGTCCGCAAAAAAACGCAAGTATCCCGCAAAAGAATTTACAGCCTTGTCATCATTTTACGATCCAGCCTGCCAGTGCAGCGCCCCAAAGCTCCTCCAGCCGGGCGGGGCTGCAGGCGGCGTTGGCGGGGCTTGTACTGGGCAGACGGACAGCCGGGATGCCGGTAAGCGGTTGCTGATATTTTGTGTAGATACGGTAGGCTGTGGCGCCGTTGCAGAACACCGCCCGGATAGGTGCCTTGCGCAGCAGCCCGGCGATATCGTTGGGCACCACATCCCGGATAGAAGCATCCGATGCGCCGGTGATAGTGCAGCTTTCCAGCGTATCCCACAGCGCCAGCCCGTGGCGCAAAAGCAGCTGCTTTTTGGCAGCGATATCCTCCCGCGCGGGCAGCGGCTCCCCGGTCAGCGCCGCCAGCAGCGGCCAGAACCGATTTTGCGGATGACCGTAGTAAAAGGCCATCTCCCGGCTTTTGGGGCTGGGCCATGTGCCCAAGATCAGTGCCCGGCTGCGGTCATCGTATACCGGCGCAAAGCTCATAAGCTGCCGCCTGCGCTTTTAATATTGCCCCATGCAGAGCCAAAGTCCTTGCCGGAGGGCTCCGCGCGGGGGCCGTCGAACCACAGCTCCTCGATCAGCGCCGCCACGCCATCCTCCCGCACGTCCCCGATGATCCGGTCGGCAGCGGCCTTGGCGTCCGGGGTGCCGTTTGCCATGCAGGCACTCAGGCCCGCGACTTTCAGCATCCCCACATCGTTGGCAGAATCGCCCACAGCCACAGCATCCGCCAGCGTAAGCCCCATCTGTGCACACAGGTCGGCAAGCCCTACGCCCTTATCCATACCGCCGCGCACGATATCGTAGTAGCAGTAACCGTCTGCGTTCTGCGCACCCGTCTGCATCCAGTGCAAACCAAGGTAGCCGTATTTTTCGTGGAAGCGCTCCACCTCCTGCGGCGGCATGGCGGCAAAGGCGGCGTGGGGCATATCCAAAAGATGTCTGTCCTGATCCTCGCCGTCCACGCAGTCCAGCCCGGGGCTGTTCATCATCTGATAGCCGGTGTGCAGATACTCGTACTCACAGTAGGCGTAATAGGCATCCCGGAAGTTGAATTGCAGCGGGTAGTTATAATCCTCACAAAAATCCACCAGCACATACATCTCCTCGCTGGTAAGCGGATGCTCGGCTATTACGTTGCCCTGCCTGTCCACCACGCAGGCACCGTTGCAGGTAATGGCGTAGTCGTACCGGATGCCGCCCAACTGGTTCTTATCCCGGATGCCGGGGTAGGAGCGGCCGGTGCTGAGCACGAATTTGCCCCCGGCGGCTTGCAGCTTTTTCACCGCCTTTACCACCGCCGGGCGGGGCTTTGCTTCGCCAAAGGGCATCAACGTGTTGTCGTAATCGCTTGCCAGAATCTTATATTGCATGGTCATCTCTCCTGTGTGCATCGTTTTCTCCCAGTATAACACATTTCAAAGTCCAGCGGGAGAGGGGGAATATTAAAAATGCCCTCCGCTTGCGCTCTGGGCAAATATAGCGGAAACTTCTTTTGATATAGAGCGTTTGTCGCGCTCTGCGGAGCGCTCCAAACGCATTTTTCACGGAAAGGGTCGTAAAGACAAGATACAGCCTTTCCCGCAGCGCCGCGCTTTCGCAGAAAGCGGCGCTGCAAATGCCGTTTTCCTCCACGACCCCACCTGTGAAAAAGGGGTTCAGAAACGCCCGCAGGCGTTTCTGAACCCCAAAATTATAGCAGTTTGCGTTTTTAATGCACAAGCAACGTCCGCAAACTGCATATCGCAAATATGCCGTTTTAATGGGCACTATTTTTGAAAATTGCGATAAAAATAATATTTCCTTAGCTTATGCGCAAAGCAAACGCGGCGCGCATTTCAAATCGTTTTCTTCACGGGAAATCAGGCAAACACCGCCACGACCACCTGCATCGCCACGCCCACAAAGGCACCGGCGGCCCATGTCAGGCCGGTGATAAAGAGGTTCTGCTTCCACGAGGGGTTGGCGCGCCACAGCACAGCCAAGCCCACACCGGCACCGGTGCACAGCCCCGCCACAAGGCTGGAAAAGCGCAGCGCACCCTCCACATACAGCTGGGTCAGCAGCACGCTGGCGGCGCAGTTGGGGATCAAGCCCACCAGAGCCGCCACCACCGGCTGGAAGAAGCCCATGCCGCCCAGCACCTCAGCGAATACATCCTCGCCCACGCCCTCTACGATCATGCCAAACACCAGACCGAAGGCGAAGATGAACACAAAGATCTCCAGCGTGTGGCGCAGCGCTGCCTGCCAGATGGGCTTTTCGTTGCCCTCGGCATCGCTGTGCTCCTCGTGGCAGTCCACCTCGTCCGCATGGCCGGTGTAGCCACCCCGCAGCCCCTTGGGCAGCACACTCCGCAGCACAAAATCCAGCACAAAGCCCACCACGATGGCGTACAACACCTTGATGACCATCAGAACAGCCAGCTTATCCCAGTAGGCGGGCATGGATACCAGCAGCGGGATAGCTTCATCACTGGTGGCAAGGTACACTGCCATCAGCGTGCCCAGCGTGATGACCCGGGAGGCGTAGAAGTTGGACGCAATGGCAGAGAAGCCGCACTGCGGCACACAGCCCAGCACTGCGCCCGGCACAGCGCCCCAGCGCCCGCCGCCCGCCAGCAGCGTCTCGATGCGCTCACCGTGGCGGTGCTCGATATACTCGATCAGCAGATAGGCCAAAAACAGAAAGGGCAGCATCTTGGCGGTATCCACCAGAGTTTCGCCCAGAACATCCAGAAACAGTTCCATAAATAATCGCTCCAAAGACCCGCAGGGGGTCGTCTCTCAACAATTTGCAATCAGTTTGCATTTTCGTGCAGGGAAGATTATACACGATATGCTTCCCAATTGCAATACCAAATTGCAAATTGGTTGCAATTTTATGTTATGGAACGTTGCAGCGCGTAAAAATACGATTTTGAATAAGTCTCCGCGTCTTACGGGTTGCGGCAACCAGCATTTGCAGCGTTGCTGCCGGGACAGCTTTCTGCCTACCTTTAGCGTGCAAAAACGCTCCGCTGGGCCAAAGGCAGGGAGGGGTGTTCCGACTCCCCCCTCCCTACCTCTGGACTCCACCCACCC
>ERZ810493.95-NODE-95-length-43060-cov-18.9838_pt1 | contig 43060 bp, 39 predicted proteins | sample MGYA00520333_ERZ810493 | MGnify/ENA primary metagenome ERZ810493 (study PRJEB31588, sample SAMN03398895) | human gut metagenome | study: EMG produced TPA metagenomics assembly of the PRJNA231909 data set (A prospective, longitudinal analysis of the... | reverse complement strand
AGTTTGTCAATGACGGACAACTTGCTATTTTTTGATTTTATTTCGAACTCACGTTAAATACAAAGATAGACCGTTTTTAGTTGCTTCTGGATCTTCACTAAGAATATCACTTTGCTGCACAGCACCTATTGTTCTTGGACTTGTTTGTCTTTGCTGAGGATTATTTCCCTTAAAGCCTTCCTTTCTTCCTGGGAAAATTTTCTGTTCTTTGACGTGTTCAAGCAACTGTTTGTTGTTGGAAAGAAGCTCAGCCAGTGACGGATCATCAACGGAATTTGTGTTCATGTCCTTCTCAATGATATCCAACTCTTTCTTTAGCTCTATCTTTTTCTTGCTATTAACACCTATGGTATTGGCAAGAGCTACGAGTTGCTGTCCAATTGTAGTCAAACGCTTACGTATAGATGAAACAATACCTTGATACTTCTTTTCTTCTAACAGTTCAACTATAGGGAGGTAGTATCTGTTGCGGACTGAACTACATTCTGCTTTTTTTGTCCGTAGTTAGTTGACGGTGTTGAAGAAAGTAAAGAAATGCTGGGATTTCCGTGATTAGTTTTTGAAGAAAACTCGTATCGTCATTTTTTGAGAGGATTAATTTTTCGCACCCAATAACGTGTTTCTCCCGGTTCTATAAGAACAGGAGTATCTTCATTATTGGAACACATAATGAATTTACCAAAAAATTGCACTTCACAGAGGTCTTTACCCTTTGCTTCAATCTTGTATACACTTGCCGATGCAGTATGTGTACATCGTTGATTATCAACAGTATAGCGCTCTAAAAGGTACAACCAACAGGTTGGCAAGTGTCTGAGAATGTGTAAGTTAGTGATTTTTAGCACCATTATAGGCTTGTACCTCCATTTTGGAAAGTAAAAGTAAGTGTAATTTCTTGAATATCAAAATGTGCGGTACAAAAACTTGTGAAAAATAGCGTTTTTTGATGAGAAAAGGTACAAAAATGGCTCTGAAACTGACGTGGTAATTAGATCCATAATTTTATTCAGTTTTGGGAATTTCTTTACTTCTGGAACGATAATTCTTCAATCTTACATTACTATTCAATATACGATCAATAATTTATAAAGAGATTGTATCTATACAAACATATTTAAGACTTTTTGCATGCTTACATTATGTAAGCGAAAAAGAATAAAAATGTGTGGTGGTATGATCGAGGACCCATTGCATTCCGCCCACCAATAATACAAAGATTCTGAATTCTATGCAGACTAAACTGACACATACTTTGGCCGATATGAAAGAAATTACAGTCATCAGATTACAGCCATTCAAAATTACTCCATCAACTCATACAGAAAAATACGTTGAACGAAGCGGGAAGATATGGTAGCAGGAGAGTATCTGTAACCCAGTAATAATAATATGTTATGCTCTACAATAAGTAGTTTTTACAATCATTGTGGAGCTTCTATAACACCCATCTTAGAGCATCCTATTCCTTATTCAATATAATCTATAGTTTGTTTTCTAAAATTCTAAATATTTATTTCTGAACTCAATGACACTTACGAGTTTTACGTTTAATTCTTCTCTCGAAGCAATCATACAACAGTTGGTAATGGAATTCTCAGTTTTCTGAAATTTCTAAAATACTTCATAGGACTTGCTTGATTCCACAGAGATGTATTTGTTGTCAGAAACTCGTTCATAGAATCCATCTCTTGCAGTTCTTGAAGTATATTATCATCGTTCCTTATCAGATCGGTAAAGGCATTTTGCGGATAGATAATCAGGCATCTGACCTCCTTATTCGATACAATAAAGTCTGAACCAAAATTTTTCAAAATAGAAAGATCTCTGCTATAACCACTGATTTCTCTAATATCTGGTACTATCCCGGTATAAGACATTTCATACTTGGGTTTATATTTCGCATCAATAATCAACCGTTCTCCGATATGGATAAAGTCAACAGCTGTCTTTCGATAACCAGGTACTTGAAAACGGATATTATCTTGGTATGCGTGATACAACTTACTGTATACGTACAATTCAAACAACCTTGACATGTCTATCCAAAAACATGGAGTAAAATGATTCTTCTTACTGATATTAGACAAAGAGTAGTCGTATCTGTGAAGTATATCTTTCGCCACTTTGATTGCTTGTTCATAGTACCTAAATAGCTTGCTTCCTCCACAATATTTAACGGCAGAAACTTCTATATTGTCGGAGACATTAACGAAGGCAGTCATTATTTTATTGATGCGAGCTTGCAATTCACCCGTACGTTTGTTTGAGGGCAACAGTTTCAAGAGCATAGCTTGGGCAAACAATAGTGCACGTTTTAATAACCGATTGGCCGGAATATCTGTGGTGTAAACCTGATACGTGCATACATTTCGATTTTTTCTTTGATATATAATATTCTTCTTTATTTGCTGCGAAATGACAAGGCTACCTTTGACTTTGTTCTTCAGATTCTTTGTTATTATCACATAATCCCTTTTGAGTCCATATCTGACTAGTTGCTCCATTAAAGTCACGTAATGTACCAGAAGCAATGGTGTAAGTTGGCTGAGATTCTCTGTAGTCTCAATAGGCGACTTGTCAAAGTCAATGCCATAACATTTTGAAAAATATCCCTCTCCATGTTTTGAATCCACTGAAAGCGCAGCCATGAACATCTCCAAATAGTCTATATTGGGAATCTTAGGAAGAACTATCACAGGAAGTTCCCGTTCAACCAGCCACGTGGCACCAATGTAATAGCTTGCCGTAAGAGTAGAATCGATAGCAAGGCATTGAGGTGTCCCCATATAATCAGCAGGGATTCCCGGTAATTCCACATTGTGTGCCGTAAGAAAAGAATATATATCAAAATCCTCCGAAGGAACATAGGTTTGGTGCTCGGTGATAACTATTGGGGTCCTCAACATAATTAATAATCTGTATTATATTTCTCTATAAATTTCTGCATATACAGACTTTTTTCTTCTTTGCCATCTGATTTTTTGCGAATGTCTTCAAGCGGACTTTTGCAGCAAATACCATCCTTATAATATTCGTTCAGTAGAGGTAGTATCTCAAATTTCCACCGCTGTTCCAGACTTTCTTCTTCCTTGTACATAAAGTAGCTATGACCTACCATCAAATCTTCATAATCCATATCCACAGCACTTTGTTTAATATAGTTCTGAACGGCAAGATATAGTTTCTTCGCTTCGTCCTTTTGGGCATCATCAGAATAGCTATTTTCCGCAACTTCCCACAAAGATTCAAGCGCGCAGAAAGCAAAACGCCTGCGAATGGCATAGTCAATGTTTCCGACGCTTCGGTCTGTAGTATTCATTGTTCCAATAATATACAAATTATCAGGAACTGAGAAATCCATTTTAGAATAAGATAGCTTAGCAGAAATGCAATTTGTCTTTCCTTCTCTTTTGTCTGATTCGATCAAAGTGATGAGTTCTCCAAATATCTTTGATATATTTCCTCGATTAATTTCATCAATAATAAGTACATAATTCTTATCCTTACATAGCACTGGAGATTTCAGCCCAAAATCAGCATATAGTTTGTTTACAACCCCCTTATTATACCCTACCCAATATTTGGGACCATGCCCAAAATATTCAAGGCGAATATTTTCTTTTGTAAGGACTCCGTTCATTTTTTTCTCTTTGCCAGTATAAAGTGTAAGATTTTGCTTTGAATTTACTGCTACATGAAAAATAGCACCACCAGAACTTTTTATAGGGTAAAAATCAGTATTCTGAATTTCAGCCAATAACTTATCGTAACATTCATCAAAATTTGAGTCGCCTTTGATACTTGCATCTTGGCAAATTTTCTTAAATATGCCATCCTCAATATCGTATGTGACTTGCCCATTCTCCAATTGCGGCTTTAAGCCTTCAATAAAATCATCATAATCCATTGTTTGATGAAAAGTAGAGAATGCTATCTGCCCCTTTTGACTCAAGTCATTATATATTTTTATCATATCTTCACGACTTAATGACAAAGTGTTTACTCCACAAATATTAAGTGCGATTTCGATAGTACTATACGTCTTGCCCGTTCCTGGAGCTCCTTGAAGAATAATGTTCTTCTTTGTCTTCAAAACATCTATGATGGCATATAAATTCTCCTTCGATATCATAGCGTCAACTTTTAATTTAATATATTTACAAATTTCATAGTCAGCTTCATTATCTTTTTTTAATTCATAAATAGCTGGTATCCTAGCCGAACTGCCAAATGCATTGTTGTTTCCAAACTCAATTTTCTCCTTTCCTAAATCCACAAATCCGGTTAACTTTCTAGTATAAGGCCAGTCATGTGAGTTTTCAGAAGAAACCATTCCTGCAAAAAAGATCTGCTTATTTTTGTTCGCTCCACGGGCACAAATAACATAGTCTCCAATTTGCATTTCATCAAACATCTTACCTTTGTGCTCTTGAGGCGACCATCCCATCATTATAGTATGTGTCTGAAACATTTGTTCCAGATAATCTTGTATATTTCCATCGTTTTCGACATTCGGACTGATTACATAATATCTGCTCATTGCATAATATGTTTATTGTTTGAAAGGTGTAACTTATATGTTATCAAGTATCATATAACATATAAGTTGGTGATTTTAGCACCATTTTCGACTTGTATCTCCATTTTGGAAAGTAAAAGTAAGTGTAATTTGCAGAATATCAAAATGTACGGTACAAATACTTACGAAAAATGTCGATTATAGGTGATAAAAGCTATAAAAATAGCTCTGAAATAAATTTGGAAGTTTCTGTTATCCCATAAAGTACTCTGTCTTCAACCAATTAGCATAAATCGAGTCCTGGAATGAGATTGCATCAGCCTTATTATCCAATATATCATTCTTGATAAGGGTAGCCTTTGAACGGGATATTGAGGTCACTGAAAAGATTTGATAGCGATGCATCACTTCAGTCGAAGTGATGGCCTTTTCTCCGGTTATAAGAGCCTTGAGGTAGTTCAAGTTGCTGTGTGTTCAGTGTTTCGGTGATGGTTAAAAACAACAGACTTATGTGACAGCAGTCGCTATTTTTAAGATTGCCAAAGTAGTAATATTCTGAACAGAAAAGGAAGTATTATTTCTTTTTCTGTTCAAATTATTGCTATATTTTGCACTATGAATAGACAATTAAGTGAAATAGAAATCAATCATAGAATTGTTATATTCGGAACTTAAGTCTGCTGATAAGAAAGTAATATTAAAATACAGATTTAATATATTTTATCAATTCCATATTGTTGCAATTGGGAATTTCTAAACTTTTACCTCCTTTAAATCCATGTTGCAATAAATCGGATTCTGTCAATCGAGAACGATTTGATTCTGCAAGCAATTCCAGTTTATAAGTTTTATCATCAGGAGCCTTTTCTATCCAAAATTCTTTATCCTCACGTTTGCAGTTCTCTGCTGTTACAATCATTTTGAAACGGACATAACGTTCATCGGACATAAACAGATATACGATATCGCCTATGGCGAAACGAGCTCTCCCCATTCTCCAAGAAATAAACCCTAAGGTATTTATTGCATCAGCATGCCTACATCTTTTCTTATTGGCGAAGGCAATCCAAGTACGGTTACATTTATTCATAGTTTTATTATTTTGCGAAATATTCAGTCTTCAACCAATAGGCATAAATCGGGTCTTGGAACGAGATTTCACCGGCTTTATTATCCAATATATCATTCTTGATAAGGGTAGCCTTTGAGCGGGATATTGAGGTCGTTGAAGAGATTTGATAGCGATGCATTACTTCGGTCGAACTGATGGCCTTTTCTCCAGCTATAAGAGCTTTGAGGTAGTTCAGTTGCTGGGTGGTCAGTGTTTCGGTAATTGTTACAAACAACAGACTTAACTGTTCCACCAACGCTGTGTGTGCCTCACGTACGATTTCAACGGTACATACATCCTTTGTTCTGAGCCATGAAAGCTGTGCCAACTGCTGTGCGTAATATGGATGGTTATCTACGAGTTTTGCAATCAAATGGCTTGCTTCATCGTCGATGTTCTTGCCAGTATCAGCGAAACGACTCTTGAAAAACTCCACGAGGCAAGGCGTCTCAATCTTATTGAGAAACATCAGGTTGCCGAACTTGTAGAATGGTTTGGATGAGTCGGTAAACACTTCCATCATCATGTGGCGCTTGCTGCCATAGAGACAATAGGCCACACTCTGGTGCAGCTGCCAATGTGAACGCAATTTTTTCTGGAAATAGTCTGGGTCTGTAAATTCCGCGATATTTTGGAACTCATCTACGCAAATTACGATTTTCAGGCCTTTCTTCTTGGCAATCTTTTCGGCAAGATCGAGCACTTCATCAGGATTGCGTTTTACCTCCTCCCAATCAAAGTCGATTGAGACCTCATTGGTGGAGTCTGTACCGATTGAAATCTTGGGAACAAGATGCGAAAAGAAGCTCTTCGCACTCTCGATTGCTTCCTCCCATTTTGTGGAAGTGGCGGCAATTACCTTTTGAGCGAGCAGCGAATAGAAATGCTCTTCGCTACGCACATTGAAAAGGTCGATATGACAGATTCGGAGGTTGCTGTCTTGCGCCATCGCTAACTTTGCTGCCTTATTTACAAGCGAACTTTTACCCCAGCGACGAGGAGAAATAATAATCGTGTTGATTAACGACATAAAGTTCTGAACCAAGTCGGCTGTTTCTTTCTCACGGTCAGTAAAATTCTTCTCGGTAGCAATCTTTCCAAATATAAACGGAGTTTCCATAACGCTCTATTTTTGATTTTCACCACAAATATAATACATAAAATGTAACTACAAAAAATGTTGCAACAAAAAGTGTATATACATTTATTGTAGTATTTTATTGATTTGTGTCTTCTTTGTATAAATATCAGGGTAAAAGTTGTACAATCATAATGAGTTTCGCTTTCCAGTAAGAAACAATATATTGTTTGTTATATGTGAAATACGAACTCTACGAATAATATAATAGCATTTAATGTCTTAACGTCCAATGATGTAATCAAGCAGATTACGGTAAGAGTAAATTCGAAAATTTATTCCTGTAACACATCATAAAATAAAGTAAAATCACTATATTTACATATTATATGATATATTGAGCTATGACAAAAAGTACGATGGGTACCAAGTTACCAAGAAAATTGGAGCAGAAAATGCAAATTGTGGGTGAACAGATCAGGCTGGCCAGATTGCGCAGAAATCTTAGTATTGCTCAGGTTGCCGAACGTGCCACCTGTTCACCTCTTACGGTTTCGCGCATAGAGAAAGGTGTACCTACAGTGGCAATAGGCATTTATCTTAGGGTGCTTTATGCACTTCAAATGGATGATGACATTCTTCTGCTTGCAAAAGAAGATACAATGGGAAAGGCCTTGCAGGATTTGAGCCTTAAGAAACGAGAAAGGGCTTCCAAGAAAGCATAAGAAAAAACTCTATGTATCTGCTGATTTTGATTGACTTAAAGAGCCCAAACTGATTGGAGAGCTAAGTTACGAGTCTCATTGTAGCTCTGACAGCTATGGATTCTTTCAAATGTTCTTCTCATACTTTTTCAGACAGATGGGAACATACTTTGATAAAACGCTGAGAACAGATTTTGGCAAAGGAAGAGAGAATCTGGTACATCGACTTTCTTCATTTTATCATCATATGGGGATTGATGACTTTTGTATTGATAATGTTATTGTGGTGTATTTTGATAGTTAATTTTAGTGCTGTATGGTATATTTTTCAGATATATTTAATGTAGACGAGTCTATTTTAGAGTCATATGGGGCAATGAATATATCATTGCTTAACGATATTCCTCTTTTTATTGACCCATTTTTATTATACGCAAGTGAAAAGCCAGAATACAGGCAATTGCATGAAAATATATTGGATTATCTTTCTTTTTTGAGAGATAAGGCAAGTGGATTTATCTCATCTGAAAAGATTAAACGATGGTATACTTTTCCTGAGGTCAAGCAAAATTGGCTCGGATATAGTGAATCAGGAAATGGAGGTTTAGGCTTAGGAAAGGATTTTGGACAATCTATGTCAAAGGCTATTCAAGGCGTTTTTCCGGATCTAAAAAATGAGAAGATTACAGAAACGTCTCATTTAGAGAAATTATCGTTGTTTAAAGTAGGTGTAGGTCGAGATAATATAAGTGATTTTACTTGCAATTTAATAAAAAAATATTTGCTTGAATATACGCAAACTTTTGCAATGCAATATCTATCTCTAGAACAATGTAAAAATATTGCAGTTTCCAAGGTCTATTTTGATTATAAATATGAAAATTGGATGTCCCAAAAATATATCTTGCCATATTTTAATGGTGACTATGTAATATTAACGCCTAAAGATCTTCTTACTAAAGATGAAACATGGATTAATGCTAGTGAAATGCGACATCGTTTATTAGACATTACAAGCAGTTTGCCAAATGATGAATTAAGAGATCAAATTAATGATATTTACTTAAAACAGTTAACAAAGAAAAAGATTACGAACAAATTAATGAATGAAGCGGCTGCAACTACAATCGCACGATTCCCTATATTAATGGATTACTATATAAAAATTAAGGAGGAAGAAAAAGAGAATGCAAAAAATGTATCGAAGGAGGTAGTCTTATCTGTAGATGAAGTATTTATAAGGAATGTACAAACCTTGATACAAATCTTAAAGGTTAATACTCAATTCTATGATGAGAGTGCAATTGGATCTTATGATGCATCAAGAGCGCGAGTGATGTATCTGAAAGATTTTATAGAGAATAAAGATGGATATAAATTATTCTATCATAAGGGTAAACCTATCAAAAGAGAAAAAGATCTTCAACTGCTTTTTAAGCTTACATGGTTTGCGACAATATTTGATGTAAATGCTGAAGTTAATAACGGTAGAGGACCTGTCGACTTTAAAATCTCTAAGGGAGATTTAGATAAAACCCTAGTAGAATTTAAACTTGCAAGTAATTCTAAATTAAAACAAAATATCGCCAACCAAGTTCAAGTATATGAAGCTGCAAATAATACGAATCAGAGTATGAAAGTTATTCTTTATTTTAATGAAATAGAATATAAAAAAGTTCTAAATGTTTTGGATGAACTAGGCCTTTCGAGTGATGAAAATATTATTCTCATTGATGCCTGCAATAATAAGATATCAGCATCGAACGTATAATATCTCACATAGCTATTTCAACGGTAGTGTAAACTAAACTGTGTCAAGTTATATTTTGGAGCTGTTTTGGGACCTTCAATATTCCAAAACGGCTCCGTTAGTTATCAATATCGTCAAAGAACTCCAAACAAAAGATGTTGTCAGGCTATGATCCTGAACCTGTTCGGGAACAGGATAGCCAGTTGCTAGGCCGTCTGCCCCCAGTTCTGCACCGGCTGGGTCCACTTCTTCCGGATTCTCGTAAATGCAAGATATACAAGTTTTTCCAGTGCGATATCAGATGTAAACACGCCCTTGTTCTTGGTTACCTTACGGAACTGGCGTTGATAGCCTTCCACGGTATTTTGTGCTTTTGCCGATGGCGTACAAGTCTATGATTCTGTCCGCAAGTGAATCCGCAAGGATCTTTTCACGTTTGCGTACAACTTGGGGATTGAAAGTACCGTCCCGGTCGCGCGGTGTGTTTATGGTCACTTCTCCCATCGAGGTCTGTACATGCTTGCTCATGTGGCCGTGGCGGCGGTTACTCAATTCGCATTCACCTCCTTCCAAATGGCTGTCCATTTCTCCCTCTAGGGCACTGTTGAGCAGATTCTCCAACAGCGGTACCAATACTCCATCCTTGCCGGAAAGAGGGACACCGGCCTTCAATTGTTCAATGGCATTCGCTTTGAACTGTTCAAAATCAAATGAATTACTCATAATTAAAATGTGTCTGTAAAGTTAATAATTTCTTTTTCCTTTACTTGATACACCTTAATTTACAGTCTCATTTCATCTTAGCTGTCTTAAAAAATCAGTTAGAGAAATAGTTGTAATACCTAAACCCTTTGCACGTGTCTGAAGTATATTGTCAGAGGTAAGTATTATCGGATTTTCTCCTTTGTATTTTAATGCCACCGATAAAATCTGACAATCAGGATTATTCTTGTCAAATCCAACAGGTAATAGGCTAATGTCGGCATCCTCCATTTTGGAGAATTGTTTGGTAAAAGCAAGATTGATATTCCTTGCAGCAGTATTGAGAGCATTCTTGTCAATGTTATTTTTTAATTTGAGTTTATCTAGTTCTTCCAATACTTTGGCAGGGATTATCACTTTGTATTTGTGCCCAATTCTATCAATAATGTTAGGGCAATTAACAAATACATTTGTGTCAATTATATAAATGTTTTCCTTTCCTTCAACTATTTCTTTACGTTTTTTCTCGAACTTGGAAAGGTCTATTTTACCTAACACATTTACTGATACATTTCCTGCAGTTATATTCTTGGTGCTATTGAATGCTACAAATTTGTCATCTTGACTTTTTAAAAGATATTTCCGAACTTCTTCTTCCATATCTTTACCCATTAAGGACTTGTCAGCAACGATTATTGTGCAATATTTAGCACGTGATGTAGCGACATTAAACAACTCTTTCTCCAAAGAATATTTTAGCGATGCATTTGGTATAAAGAAGATACAATAATCTACGGTAAGGCCTTGAACTCTATCAACTGTTTCAATCTTTACATTTTCAGGAATCTCACTTTTTTTCGATTGAAGAATGAATTGTTTTTGAATTTGTCGTACAGTCGGCCTGAACTTGGAAAGTACGGCAATCTTGGCATCTTTGTCCTCAGACAAAATTTCCTCAACCAAATCTATAATTGAACTTATAGCTAAGGTTGGAGTCTTATCACCGGGTTCCAGATCCATCCCCAAAAATGTTGGCCCTCCATTTTTATTCAAACAATCGATGGAGGATTTTATTGTTTGGACTTTCGAAACAGAATTGAGATCATTATTGTAAAAGATGCCAGTACATGCAGCACCTCTTTCTGTTAGACGGAAAGTGTCTTTTAACATATATGACGGATATGAGAAATTTGTACACAACGTGTTGAATCCCTTCACAATTCCACCCCAGTCGTATCGATTAATAACATCATCACCTGTTAAGACAATTGGTGGCAATTGGTTCTGATCGCCAATCCAGATTATCTTATTTCCAAGCTTCACAGAGGCTGCTATCATCGGATATAATGCTTGGCTCGCCTCGTCCATTATAACATAGTCAAAAGGTATTTCTATTGCATCTTTTGCCCATGCGCTGGAAAGATAAAATGTCGCCAGAGAGAGATAACCAGGTGCTGCATTACATAGATTTTTTTTGTTAGGCTGTAGTTTTGGCAGTTCTTTGCTTTCATCAACAGTCAAACTTGTTTTGGTAACCTTTTGAGCATCAAGAAAGTCCTTTAGGTCTTTTTTCTTAACTAGTTCTATTAGGGCTTGATTGGTTAACGCTGTTACTAACACACTTTTCCCCTGTCTTAGTAATTCCGCAGATAACGCTGCCATTCTATAAGTTTTACCAGTTCCTGGAGGGCCTTGAATTGCTATACAATTATTTACTTGTAACTTTTGAGCAAGTAAAGTATTCAAATCTTCTTTAGATTCAACTTTCGTTGGATTCCAGTTGTTACTTTCTGATGGTTCATAATCAAGAATTTGTTTAGTAACAGCACAATTAGTGTCCCTAACAATAGCAATAAGGTTCATCAAGTATTCCAAAGGTGGATCGCTTGGTCCGAATGCGATAATTGGTCTTTCCTTCTCTAGTATTTGGGCAAATTCCACACTTATATTCTTAATACCAACTAAACAGAAGTTTGAATCTTCACTTTTAGACAGCCAAGCGCAAAGTGCCTCAGAACAATCACGCTGATATTGCTTTCTTAGTTCTGCCCATGACAACTCTCCCCAGTTCTTGTAACTTCCCATTTCATTGATGAAATATGAAGCAGTCCAGAAGGTGTTCTTTCTTGGCATATTGTCGTTTACTCTAACCTTAAAAACTACCATTCCGTTTTCTTGAAGTTTAATAAACCGACCGACGAACACATCACCACGCTCTTTTAGAACAATGGCTTTGGTCTCAACCAAACGAGCGTACTCCCTCATCTGAGTCTCTAACTCTGTACTAAGGAAAGTTTCGTAATCTTTTCGTGTATACCTCATATTTTACAAATCATTATCGTCAAACAATTCTTGGATGCCTTCTGTCTTTGCATCCATACCGAAACCTTGTACTTGTGAGTATGTGTTACGCTTTGGATCCTTTACAGCAAAAGTCGTCCTCTTTACATATTGGAATACTTTGCTGAGGGCTGCATAATAGTGTTTGGGAGTGTACTCTGTGTCAAAGATCAAATTAACATTAGAATCTTTTGTAAAGAGATCCTCTCCAGAAACACTGTGTACATCATCACCATCCCATACCAGAAGTAGGTTTTTGCTATCTTGCGTTAAGAACTCGAAGTCTGTTGCGCTAAGATATATGTAACCGCCTTTAGCACTTTTAACCACGACATTAACAGGAACTCCATCAGGATCTTTGATTTTTCCTTCTATTTGATTGTATGAATGCCACTTGCCATCATTAACTTCGTTATCAAGAATCCAACCACTGCAATCATAACCGGATTTAACTAACTTTTCACGGACAACTTCTTTGGCTTCTTTATGAGCTGAAGCTTGTTCTTTTTGTGAAAGGTCAGGGCGTTCAATCACATCTTTTTTAAGATTTTCGTCCTTTGATACAGGTTTGGTGGAATTCTCAGAATCTTTATTGTCCAAATCCCCATATTTCTCCCGATATCGCTCTAATTGTTTTTTGAGGACATCTATTTCTTTTTGCCTACTTTCGACTTCGTCTTTTGTTACGAGATTGTCATAAAAAAGCTGCTGCCAATCAGAAGAACTAAAAGGAATATTTTTATCAGAGGCTATGGAATACAAAATGTCTCGAACCTCGCATGATCTATTGATGAATAGCATGTTTGAGGGTGAATAATAGAAATAGTCCCCTTCATTGAATTTGCAAAGAAGCAAATTGTCCAAATTAGTCTTAATTAGTTTGCGAGGCATTTCTCCTGCATACAAGTATATAGAAATAGTTTTGTCATTTTTCCATGTAACATACTCTTTTAGGTCATATTCTACAGAGTTTGATAACAGTTCATTACTATCAATATCTGTACGTATATATTTATTGAAAAGTTCCATCATCTTCATTGTTTGAATTTGATTGGCCCCTGTAAATGGAAGAACTGCCATGTTCTTAAATAGTTCGATGGTGGACGGTATGCTATCTTTTTGGGCTTCAACATCAGAAGAGCTAATTTCAGTATCTTCAATTATATTTTTTCGAAACTGTATAAGCTTAGAACGGTCTGTTTTTACACCAAGGCTAATAAGATAAGAACGCTTATCATCATCGATTGCCCAGCTTTCAATAAATGGTAAAACTTGCTCTTTAGGAAGTACATACTTACTATTGAAATAAGTAGAGAAATACGGGGATAAACGATAGCCGAAAGAATCGTTATACAACTCGATTTTTTGGCTATATAGTATATCCAATAATTTATGTATCCAAGATTCTTGAACAGTAGTTAAATCTATGGAAGGAACATATCCATTATAATGATTATAGACCTTTCTTGCTCGATAAATGGCAAATAGATAAGACAAAGGTGTATAACCGTTTGTGTTGTTTATTTTATTAGCAATGTCTCCTGTACTCATTGGCGATATAACTAATAGACGTGATAACTGAGTTTCAGGAAAAATAGCTAAACTTTGTTTAATTTGACCTATAACTCCAGTATCTTTATACTCAGGCAGTAATTCTGACAAAGATATATGCATAATTTTACCTTCATGATATTCTATGTTAACGTCATCACTTACAGTGAAAGATGATAGAGTGCGTTCACCTACAAAAATAAGTGAGGCAAATTTTCGAAGTTGCTCATCGCTAAGAACATCAAATGCTAATGTCAGAATTCTACTTATATAATCTTCCTTTTGATAAGACTTATTTACATCAAGTGTAAGGCGATCTATTTTTGAGAGGAAATATTGCTTAGATTCTGTGTCTTGTTGCTCAACCATTTCCAATGTTGATTCATTTGTGCCTTTGCTATTAATTACATTTTTTGTAAAGTAAAGAGTCCAAGAATCCTTAAATTGTAGATACACATCTTTTAATGACACAGTTTTAAGTATATCATTAAAGTTTTCATCTTTCTTTATTATCTCATTGAAAACATTTTCCTTTTTAACAAGATATTTTTGTATTTCCGGGAAATTCTCTTCTTCACGTATTTCATACTCTTCCATCCACTTTGGATAATTGGCATCGTATGTGGTCATTATGTTCAACCATTTGCGATGAGTCCTGGACTGATTACCGAAAAGAAATGTTTGGACAGGTTTCGCCTCGCCTATTCCTTCGATGTTTTTTATCGCATTGAATAACGATAATTTCTCTAAAGGTGTTAAAGTATCAGAAGTAATACCCTTTATTTTGTCTCTGATTGATTCAAAGACAGCATTGCTTTTTGGAGTTACTATATACTTCTTAAATATTGAATTACTAATATTATTGGAACATTTAAAGCCTATTTTTGTTAAAATGTCGCGAACTTGATCCAAGTTGTCATCTATGATTATTCTGCTTGGGTCTGCATCAACTTGTGCCCCATTATAATTACCATCGACAAAATGGAACAATGGCATTGAAGTCACAAATTTTTCAAACTTTGTCTTTAATTCAGGCTTATATTGGCTATCAAGCCAGTTTACCAAAACTTTGTGTGAATCCGTATCGTTTGAATTTAACCATTCGGAAAATTTCTCACTGTCTAACAGAGCTTTAAAAATTGCATCAAAAGTTCCTGGTATTATATTGTTAGAGAAGAATGACTTAATTGGCAATTTGTCAAGATTGTCAGAGCATGCATATCCACATACTTCAAAGATTGGACGTAATTCTTCCATACCAGCACGCATTACAATCTTACTCAAGTCAGATATAGTCTCTCCTTTACTGAAGAACATGTCACCAAACTTATAAATTGGTAGATTATCAACAAGTGACATTATATTTGCTCTTCGCCTATCGCAATCTTTAGATATAAGCCAATTGTAAAAATCATTTCTATTCTCATCATCAGTTGATTTAAACCATTCGACAAACCTTGTATTTCCGATCATTTTGGGAATCACAGTATCCGATGTAACCTTCTCAACTTTCTCAAATATCTTATTGTTAAATACAGATTTGTCGATGCTGTCAGATGGAAGATGCTTATCTGAACCTAATATGTTAAGGAATAATTCTGAACCGATTATCTTTGAAAGTCCAGTCTTATCAATAACAATCTCTTCCTGCTTTACGGCTTCTTCGTCGGAAACTCTAATGAAAGATTTATTCTCTAGTGCTTCGGTGAATGCTTTATTGAAGAAGGGTGATAACGATAGTGTTCCCATTTCTTCCTCATTCAACAAATTACTTGGAAGTAATTCAAGATAGGAAGGAATAACTGTTGACAAAGAAGCAACCCAGTCAATTAATAATTTTCCAATCTCAGAGAAAAGAAATTGATTCCATATCTTTTTCACATGAAGCTGCTCTCTATTTGCAGCCAATAAGAAATCTGCATTGACGATGAAGTTGAAGCCAAAATCGTTAACTGAAGTTGGCAGATAGGCGTAAAGAACGGAATTATCCAATTTCACGATTTTCCCATCTTCTACTTTTGCGGCAAAGCTTATTTGTGTCATAGTAGCTTTTTTCAACTTCTCAGGTACATTACGGTCATCTTGCAATGCATCTCTGATTTCTTGGGGTATAGTTATTGGATAGTCTTTCACGACCCATGAACTATCAACAATACCATCTTTTTCTATCCTTAAAATATCCCCATCATGTGACTTTGATATTTTAGTCCGAAGTTCACCTTCATCAAATTCCAAATTCGTCACATTTTTTAAGAAAAGAAGAAAGATAGGATGAGCGAAAATTCTTGCTATGGACATACGATAATCATTAAGATTATCTTCTTCTACCTCAAGAGATATTCCTACACGTTCTTTCCAGAATGTCTCGTTCTCTTTTACTTCCTTTGGGTATCTATATCTTTCCTGCCAAATAGGTTTTAGTTGCCATGGGATATTATTCATGTCTGAATCCCCATAAACAGGAGAATACTTATCAAAAGCGAAAGAATAGTTGCCGGAGTTTATGATGACAGTATCTGAGCCAGTGAATACTGATTTAAAGCCAATACCCTTATAACCTATTTTTTCTTTGTCCTTTCTTTTTGTACTATCTCCAATGCTACATATGCTATCAACGTCATCGGTGTCAAAGACTCTGCCATTGTGCATAAATAGGAGGTGTTCTTTAAGTAATTGTAATATCACAGATACAGACTGACCCTCTTCGGGCTGGTCATCTGCGTTCTGTAATAACTCATACACAAATCGATCATCTGCGTTTGAATACAAGTCATCCATAATATTATGAAGAGCATTAACGGTATTCTTTGCATCACGTTCGGTGAATCCTGTATCTTTGAATATTTTACGGATTTGAGCTTCACGAGATAGTTTGTCTTTGAGATTTGTCCCCAGAAGACCAAACTTAGTATCTGCTAATGTTATTATAAAGGGATTCTTATCCCTAAATTTCTTGGGGGACAACTTAACGCTAATTCGCCAGATATCTTGTTTTTCAAGTTTATCATTGCATGCAGTCCAGAGTTTTACCTTACCCAACCCAAATGGATAATACAAAATATCGCCTTCGGTATTGCGAATGTCTTCAAAATAAGCAAAATCATTTCCTTTTTTATCTTTATGATCTGCCTTTTTATATGTTCCAACCATTGTAAATACACCCTTGACATCTGGCGTAATATTCCAATAACTGGATAAGAATTCCAATACTTCGCTATCTGAACGAGTCTTGAATTCAACTATCTGTTCTTCAAACCATTTATTTCTCATAACAAAGCATTTTTAGTTTATTGTCAAATTCAAATTTATTCCATGCCTCCATAACCAAGCGTTTGGTACGGTACTCGCCCAGTTCTCGGAGTTCTCGCTCTTTGAGCACGCGGAATGTTTCGTTGATACAGCCCTTGCCACACACATCTTCGGGATCAAGGATATAGCGAAGGTCCTCAGTGGTAAGACCATATAAATGAGCAAAGATGGCATCCAGTTCGGCTTGCCACACAGTTCGTTGCTCTTCATCCCATATGACTGGTTCTTCAGGTAGGTCATACTCTTCTGGGCACTCTTCTCGCAACTCTTCCATCCAACCATCCAAGTCATGGTTGAACCAGCAAAGGCGTGCTACACGCTCCACAATGTCCTGTTCGTAACCCGATGAGGAAACCTGTTCTGGAGTAAGGACAGGGAATTGTTTCACAAAACTGATACTGGCATGACTTCCTCCAATTTTTTGTCTTGTTGCATAATCAAATACTAATGAGGACATCATTCCCAAAAGCAGCGCTCCGGGCATAGTGCCACGCTCCACGAAGAGGAGCGTGGCACTATGCCCGACGCCGCAGGCGTCGGGAATAAGTGATATAACAAATGTTCTATCATGAGTTGCATTTGTTATGTCTCGAAATCCAATAAGCCATTTATGTGACCACTCCCATATAATATTACCTTTGGCATCAGTTTTTATAAGTCTATTATCCATATCCTCTTTGGGAATCCAATACCATGGCATAATATTATGATTGGGATTTTTTAATTCATCAGATGTTGGCATAGCCATTTGTCTAGCAGGCTTCTCCTTTGTTCCTTCGTTGATCGTTCCGAAATGGTGATTATAATGCCAAATCATTTTTCCCTCATATAGTGGAACATAAAATTGATTATTCAACAGGAATTTATTTCCTTCTAATTTAGCTCCTTTATCGACGAGCTGAGAGTAGGTATAGAAAAGATGCGAATCGTTGGACATGTCAAACATCCTTGCAAACTTTATATGCCAAATATTTTCTCTCGTTGCATCATTTATTAGAACTTTGCACTGTCGATAAATTTGGGTGGTAAGCATTGCATCTTGGCTCGTTCGAAATACAGGACATGTTTTTGTATTGGGGTTGATACGTTCAAAGTCTGATGTCTTGAGCTTATAGATTCTTGTCGGATCAAGCAGATGATCTAGTCGGGTTAGATAAAATCCGCCCGAGACTTCACGGGGAGTATCTTGTTTGTGACCAGCAGTGAGAAGACAAAATCTTGCTAGAGAAGCAATATCAAATATTTTTTCTCTATTTACGAAATCATATAATGATATTAATCGATTGTCATTAATGAGTCTTGCAAAGAAGTCTTTTGTTGAATCATTTACTGCAATACCAGTGGGCAATACCAATCCCCACGCTTCTCGTGTACAATTATAACAATGTTCGGCAAATAAAGGATATAAATCAATATCTCCAGTTGCTGTCATTGGGAAACGCCCACTAAAGCGAACATAACGGCTCATGGCCTCGGCATTCGCCAATGCCAACTGGTATGCCTTATAAAGTTCAGGATTAGTTATTGGCAGATTTGCAATAGCCTGTTTGCGTTGTGCTGCGGTTCCCGCATTTACAATGTCCGCACGGCCATTCTGTTCAAACCATCTTTTATCCTCCACCTTGATCTTATCCCAAGGTGGATTACCGCACATCACATCAAATCCGCCTCCATCAGCAAAGATCTCGGGAAACTCAACGCACCAGTGGAAGAAACGATTGGCTTGTGCCACTTCGTTCACTTCTTGCTTGAACGAATCAGGAAGGACCTGTAAACCTTCCATATCCTCAGTTGTATAATCAAGATACTTTATCTCCTGTAAAGCATTATAGACAGTACGAGTATAGGGAATATTGAATGGGGTAAATGTCTCGGTTTCACTATCAAATTCAGAAGTCAAATCTGTTGCATGGAATTGTTTGTAGAAACTGTAAACATATATATCACAAGCTCGTCGTAGACATTCTACACGAGGAGATTGCATCAATTCTTCCCATTTTGATTGCTTGGTAAGCTCTTGTAAGAGTGAGTCTTCAGGTAAATCATTTATTTCTTTTACCTTACCGGCCAGTCCGATTTGCTCGCTATCAATGCTTTGAATGGCAATATCCTGACTGAACAAGGTTATGGATAAGCCTATATTTTTCCCACTACGAACTAAATCGACATCTTTGAGAGCCTGCTTGTTGAGCTCAATAATTCTTTTCTTGGTTTCTTTATTATCAGCAGAGAACGCTTCTTTGGGAACTCCATCAAGGAGTACATCAAGGTTGGTCACTCCAACCACAGAATTACCGCAACGAATATGATGGTCAAGGAAAGATAGTGGTTTCCCAGCACAATAACCTTCAATCCAAAGCACAACTTTACAAAGTTCTACAGCATCGGGATTATAGTCTACTGCATAGATGCACTTCTGAATTACTTCACGAAGCGCTTCACGATAGTCGAGCGAAGCTGGATTGTCTTCACCAGTACGTAAGGTACATATATACCAGGCTAAAGTTCGAGCCATAGCCAAAATAATATGACCTGAACCACTAGCGGCGTCACATACTTTCATGGAGAGTAGTGAACGAATTTTTTCTTCAGTGGTCTGACATTTGGCAATACGGTCTTTTATTACCGGCTCCAAGGTTGTACGAATAAGACTTTGCACGAGGTCCGGACGGGTATAGTAGGAACTAGATGATTTCCGATCAAGACCTGCGCCAAAAGTAAAGTTCCACTCTGAGACGGATGTTCCCTGTGTTATGATAGCACGCATTTCAAGAATGCCTTCATATACTGATCCAAACTCTTCTACATCAAGAGATGAATAATTAATCTTTACCCGATTTTGCTTCTCGTCCCTAAACTCATTTAGACAAGAGAAAGCAGCCAGAAGCTGTTCATTGGTAATCTGGCATTGATGTAAATAATGCAATGTCTCAGAAGCAAATAATACGCCTCCAAGAGGCTTGATAAAGAGTGGAGCTCCAAATGTTTCATCCTCAAAAAGTCGGAAAGAATCCATTAACCCTTCCCATAAGTCGCAGTAGCGTTCATTGCGCAAATAGGGTAACTCTGACAAGCGACGTAAGCGAGACACTGCATAATATTTTTTGTAGATGTCCTGGCAACGAACTTTTTGATCATAATCATTATCTGTATCCGGAGCACCAATATTGTATACCAGATTGCGGTCTTCGATAATAAAGAGAAATAATAATCGGTAAATAAAATGAATCAGTTCTTTATTCAAAGTCTGTGCGTTTGCTTCACCATTGATGACAGCCTGTCTGAATACTTCATTGCCCGCACCTTTTCCACATACCACTGAGCGACCCAGTATTTCCATCGCTTTTTGAACAGCATCACTCAACCCTGCACGAATGCGGTTGCCGCTTTCAATAGAGCGATTAAACCATTGTTCCATGATACAGGCATCGTCCCCGCTGTGTGTGAAACGGGAAGAATGCATCAGTCGGAACAACAAGCAGAATTCTGCATAATGATCTTCTTCGACCATACGACGTATGTCGAACTCAATGTATGTAAGTTTGACTAATTGTCCGGTGTTACGAATAAGGCGTAATACTTGGCCATTAGTTACAATGCCATATACATGTTCGGTATTATTTAGATAGTCAAGCATAGTAGCTTGAGGTGACTTTTGGCGGCGTTCACCTTTGATTCGCTGGTCGAGTGTACATTTGTCGAGAAGATCTAATTCTGCATCACCAGTTTTATCTCCGACTATAATAATTGGCATTTGGTCCAATTCGGGACAAATATAAGGTATGTCGAACTTACGTTCGCCTACTTCAATTTGTGTAGGTTGATAATCTAACTGATAATCAAGACTTGAAAAGAACCGTTCCATGAGACGACGTACAGCTTTCGTTCCGTATGGGTCGCGAAGAGAGTTACGTTCAGAAAATAGTTTCCAATCGTTACGCAGACTGCTCCATGCATTATCAATTTTGGCTGTGAGCGAAACATCAAGATTAAAATCTTGTTCACGGTTACCTTGCATGGAAGATTCAGTCTCTATTTCATGTAAAATATCATCTGAGAGAAGATGGCCATATATATGTATAGAAGTATAATCCATATCCAATAGTTTACTTTATAAATGTGATACTTTGGGTGTATAAACAAACGCAGCTATAACATCCATGGGAAGAATTGGCTTTACTACCTGATATTCTGCTTCTGAAAGATACGTACGGTATCGTGCAAACGAACGTACCAGGTTATTTGCCCGTTCTGTGGCAATGTCGTCGGTGTGTAGGCGTAGTGTCGCTTCATTGTTAATCCATTCCAAACGGCGGTTGAAGATATTGCGTTGAGCAGCTAAGTCAATATCACCGGTTGGCTGTGAATCCAAAAATAGATTTTGGCATTCAGCCTCTGAAATGAAATCATGATTGTCTACTTTCCCCTTATACCCAAAGAATATCATTTCCTCATTAGCCAATGTATGCAAAATAAGGGAAAATAAAAACAGCAAAAATCCATGTAATTACTGATTATCAATATATTATAAATAGATAATGATTTCCGTTGTATTCCTTAAAAATCGCTATTATTCACCATTTTTGTTACCTAAAACGATACTCGTTTTCGGATTATTTCGTATCTTTGTGCATGGATATAAATCACTGATTGACAATGGGAAGAAAAAAGAAATCATTGATAGAGAAATCTCCGTTCAAGTTACGTCACCGTAAATTGGCAGATGGACGTTTATCCCTGTTTCTTGACCGTAGCGTGAACGGCGGGCACGAGTACGAGTTCCTGCAACTCTATCTCGTGCCGGAGACATCCACCCAAGCGAAGCGGCAAAACGCGCGGACACTCCGCATGGCGGAAGACATCCGACGTGAGCGGGCGGAAGCCTTGCTTAACGCGAAGGTGGAAGCGGTGCCGGAAAATACATCCTCCGACATGCTGCTGTCCGACTGGATGGCGATTGTTCGTAAGAACCACGAGCACCGGGGAGCGCGTGACCTGAACGGTATTGACAACGCCCGCAAGAACCTGCTGAAATTTCGTGCGGATGTCAAGCTCTGTGATGTGGACAAGCAATTCTATCTTGACTATATCGACTGGCTCCGCTGTTCCTGCAAGACCGTATGGGGCAAGCCGGTATCTCCGAAGACTGCGCATTCCTATTATACGACTTTGCGCACCGCATTGAACGAGGCCGTCCGCGAGAACCTGATTGCCTCGAACCCGTGGTACAGGCTGGAAATGACCGAGAAAATCAAAGTTCCCGAAAGCAAGCGGGATTTCCTGACCATTGAGGAAATAAAGAGGATGATGGCCACGCCGTTCTTTAACGAGCAGGTACGGCAGGCATACCTGTTCTCCTGTTTCTGCGGGCTGCGTATCAGCGACATCCGGAAGCTGCGCTGGCGTGACCTCTCCATGTCCGGCGGACAATGGCGCGTGTCGGTGGTGATGACGAAGACCACCCATCCCGTCTATATCCCCCTTTCGTCCCAAGCCGTGAAATGGCTGCCGGAACGTGGGGACTGCACGCCCGACGGCTTTGTGTTCGGAGGACTGCCCAATGAAGGCAACCTTTGTGTCAATCTCAAAAGCTGGGCGGAAAAGGCCGGGGTGAAGAAGAACGTGACCTTCCACACCGCCCGGCATTCATGCGCGGTGCTGCTGCTGACGCTCGGGGCGGACATCTATACCGTTTCCAAAATCCTCGGCCACCGTTCCGTGCGTGCCACGCAGGTTTATGCGAAAATTGTGGACAAAAAGAAAGACGATGCAATCGCATTGGTTGACAACGCATTCTAAATACATCTATATATGGCAACAACAAGGAAGGCAACCAGACTCAAAGAGCCGGTGAAGGTGCGCACCAAGAAGCTCGCCGACGGCTCGGAATCCTATTATCTCGACATCTATGTGGACGGCAGGCGCAGTTACGAGTTCCTGAAACTGTACCTGCTGCCCGAAATCAATCCCATGATCAAGGAGCAGAACCGGGCCATCAAAGCAGCGGTGGAGGCCATCAAGTCGAAACGCATCATCGAACTGACCCACTCGAAGGCCGGGCTGAAAAAGACATCCGTCCGTTCCAAAATGCTGCTGGACGACTGGATGGAAACCTATCTTGCCGAACAGGAGCGCAAGGGCGCAAGAGGGCTGAAACTGTTGCGGACGGTCTGCCGTATGCTTCCCCTTTACAGGAAAAAGGTGAGGATGCGGGAAATCGACAAGGAGTGGTGTCTGGATTTTATCGACTGGATTCAGCATACCTACAAAACCCGGTGGGGCAAGCCGCTTTCTCCCAAAAGTGCAGCGGACTACGTGGGCTATTTCTCCACTGCCCTCAATGCCGCCGTCCGTGCGGAGGTCATCCCGGAAAACCCGATCATGACACTTGCAGCCACGGAACGCATCAAGGTGCCGGAATCCAAGCGTGAATACCTGACCATTGACGAGATAAAGGTGCTGATTGACACGGAGTGTCCTCGTGAGGACGTGAAGCGTGCCTATCTTTTCTCCTGCTATTGCGGCCTGCGGTTGAGCGACGTGTACGCCCTGCGGTGGAAGGACATCATTCTGGACGGGGAACAATACCGGATGTCAACCGTGATGAAAAAGACCGTCACACCAATTTACCTGCCGCTTTCCCGCCATGCCATCCGCTGGTTGCCCGAGAGAAACGGAGAAGGGGATGAATCAAAAATCTTTGATGGCTTGCCTGCCGAACCCAATATTAACAAGGTATTGGCCAAGTGGGTGGAGACAGCCAAGATAGCCAAGAAAATCACCTATCACACCAGTCGGCACACGTTCGCCACGATGATGTTGACGCTCGGTGCAGACCTCTACACGGTATCGAAACTGCTCGGACACGCCAACGTGAAGACCACGCAGATTTACGCGAAAATCGTTGACAGCAAGAAAGTCGAGGCGGTCAATCTGGTGGACAGCGTGTTTGATTGACAACTGTTTTATACACAAAATATTACCACAGAATGCTTTGCCTATTCAATGGCGGTATTTTTTCGTGCTAAACTTATCATTGTCATACCTTATTGGTTGATATATTGCCGAGATTTGACTTTTTAGGCAGTTTTTTATGCTGTTTTAGTCAAAACTCGGCATATTTTCTTTGCCGTATGGAATTTAATCCATAACTTTGCCGTATGGAAAATACAGTTCAAATCCCCCCTGTGCTTATAGGACGGCACGATGAATGTGCGACCTTGAAAGAATGCATGGCTTCCAACAGGTCAGAGTTCGTTATTGTATGTGGTCGCCGGCGTATAGGAAAAACCTTTCTTGTCGATCAATTCTTTGAGAACAGGTACGACTTTTCTTTTGTCGGGAAACATAAGACTAAAACACAGACCCAGCTTAATTATTTTGCGAAAGCGATTCAGAAGTATTCCGGTCAGAAGCAGAAAACATACGCCGACTGGTATGATGCGTTTGACGCTCTTGAATATTATCTGGAAACACTCCCTGTAAATCGGAAAAAAATCATCTTCATTGATGAAATGCCTTGGATTGACACCCAACGCTCCACTTTTGTCAGTGCCCTTGAAAATTTTTGGAACGGATGGGCAAACCGCAGATATGACATTGTACTGATTGCATCCGGTTCCGCGACCTCTTGGATGGCAGACAAGCTGATAGACAATCAAGGCGGTTTGCATAACCGTATCACACGCCGGCTTTACCTTGAACCTTTCACCTTGTCCGAAACGGAAGAGTATTTCAAATCGTTCGATTCTCCACTCACCCGTTATGATATTCTGCAATGTTATATGTTCACAGGTGGCATTCCTTTCTATCTTAGTCTGATGAATCCGCAAATGAGCGTGGCGCAGAATATCGACATGCTGTTTTTTCATAAGAGCGCACCGCTGCGCAGGGAATATGACGAATTATACAGCGCACTGTTTACTCATGTGGATTCCTATATCAAGGTTATTGAAATTCTGTACGACCATAAATACGGCTTGACAAAACGGGAAATTTCCAAGGCCACAAAACTTAACGGAACCTTCCTTAACACCGTGCTTAACAATCTTGAGTTGTGTGACTTCATAGAAAATTTTGAGCTTTTCGGAAAGAAGAACACATTGGTTTACAGGCTTGTCGATTTCTATACCCTCTTTTATTTCAAGTTTATTGCAAACCGCCACAACAAGGATACCGAATGGTGGAGCCACAATCTCGACGATGCGGGCATAAGGGCATGGATGGGACTGACATTTGAACTTATATGTATGAAGCACCACAAACAGATCAAGAAGGCATTGGGCATATCGGGTATCGGCACTTCCGTTTCCACTTGGAAATGTTTGCCGGACACAGAGAACGAAATACCGGGAGCGCAAATAGACATGCTTATTGAAAGATCCGACAAAGTGATACATCTTTGCGAGATGAAATTCAGCGAACAGGAATATTCCATTACCAACGAGTATGAGATGAGATTGCGCAAGCGGATGGGGATATTCAAGGAGCGCACAAAGACCAAAGAAGCCGTGGTGCATACCTTTGTCACTACATTCGGTGTAGGACAAGGCAAGCACAGCAGTATTGTCCACAGCGAGGTGACGATGGATGACCTTTTTAATTCCTGACGGCCATGATGATACAGCAGATTGCACAACGATTGCGTGAGGTGAACACGTTCCTCGCTACTTATACAACTCACAACCAAAGTGAAGTGTCTTTTGAACAAGCCTTGCCGCCATCTCTGTTCTACCGTGACTTCAACGAGACAAACGGCCTTGTCAAAGAAGCCGGACTGTTGTTCCGTGAAGATGCGGAGCAGCTTCTGGAATTTTCTTCTTCCCTCTTTTCGGAAACGGACAAATACTTCTCGCTTGACAGGACACCGTTGCAGAAGGTGGATTTTGCAGCCCTTTTCGAAGAACACCTCAAACCTTTTGAATTCCGGTACGAGGAAACGAAAACCGTTGCCACCGAACTCTGGCGTAAGTATTCGGCCATGAGCAACCGGCTGGATTTCCTACCGCTGGATTCGGAAGAATACAAGTCACTCGACGCGGAATGCAGCGCGGCAAAGGCGGAGTATGACGAAGTCCACGCGCACGCGAATCTATTATATAAAGAATGGCAGCAGGAACGTGACCGGTATTTCTGTGTCTGGTGCTTCAAACCGGTATTCCTCGACGTATTGGTGGAACGCCTGAAAGGAATCGCCGGGAGTATCATCTCCGACATCGGGCGTATGAAGGAGGGCCAGCCATGAACGCCTTGCTGCAAGAGACGTCCTCATGGACGGACACCGTTGACCTCGCCCTGTGCCTGTTCATCTACGAGGTGTGCAACGACTACCAGTTCGACTTCCTGCCGGGCAGCGACTTCGTGAACTTCCTGAACCTGAAACCCGCTTCACGGGCCGTCACCGTGCGCCCGAAAGAGAACCTGCGCGTCTGCTACATGGTGTTCTCCGTCTCGCAGACCATCAAACCACGGGAACGTGGAAAACTCTGGGCGGAAGAGTTCCTGAAACGTTGCGGCATATCCAAGTCGTACTACGACAAACACCGCAGCGACGTTTGCGGCAAAGGTGCCACAAGGGAGAATCAGAATTACCGCAAGGCCATCGACAAGGCCATTGAAAACGCAAAGCGGTTGAACCGTACCCCATAGCCGCCCGCCGCTTCCCCATACGATATAAAAACGACAGACCGTAGCCATGCGCTATACCGTTCATACACAACGGTATGGCGCATTTTCTTTTTCATGCACTTTCCCCATTTGTCCCACATTGGGTCACTTCAGGTCAAACTTAACTTTGCATCGGAAACAGAAGAAAAGAAAAGGCTGACAAACAGCATTTTCCGGTTTCCCGAGAGAACAAGGAACAATTAAGGAACCATTAAAAATTGAACGGATATGGAAAATGAACGCAACCTGATGACCACCACGGAGGCGGCCCGGTATCTCGGGCTGAAACCCAGCTATCTCTACAAGATGATGATGCGCCGCGCGATCCCTTACTACAAGCCTAACGGCAAACTGTGCTTCTTCGCCAAAGAGGACCTCGACGCGTGGCTGAAACGGGTACGGGTGAAATCGCAGGACGAGATCGACAGCGAGGCCGCACGCTATTTGGCCGGACGTGAGAGGAACAAATGATTTATCAACCTATCAAGCTATAAATGTACATGGACAATCTGACGAACAAGGAGCCGGGTATCAAGGATAGCACGGTTCAGGATTCCGTAAGCAAGGAACAGAAGAAGAAAGAGAACAGGCCCGTAATCGGCGCGAAAGCCCAGACCATTCTGGAGTTTCTCCGAGCCTGTTCGCCCTACGAGGCCGACTCCATCCGGGTGATGGTCGGTTACGGCATGGGGAAAGGTGACATCGAAACGATTGAGGCTACCGACATGCTGGCCGTCAACCGCTTCCTGAACCACGGGCTTACCTGTGAGAACGGAACAAGCAGCGAGGCCGTGATGAAGCATCGTCAGGAGCGCGTGCAAAGACTGATGGAAGCGGTCAAGGGCTTTGTGGACATCGGCCAGCTCTGCCGTATCAGTGTCGCGCTGATGAAAATCTCGTCCGACTTCAAGGCGGTGGAGGATGCACGGCAGCACCTGCAATCCCAACCCGCCACGAACGGAGGGAAAAACTGAAATCAAACCGGAACGGACAAGGAAACTTTCATTCACACCATTCTATCGGAATCGTTGCAAGTCATTCCGCCGTTCCGTTCCCTTATCTCCGCTAAATGATACAGGAAAACATGAAGGACAAGGAAACATATCTTTTCAAGAAGTCGCAGGGATTCCGGACAATCCGGTTTCACCTTACTGCAGAGGCAATCGAATGGCTCGACGGAACAACGAAAGATGATGATGACAATATAATTAGCAACCGCATCCTTTTCAAGAGCCTACTCTCACGTATGCGTTTAGTCCCCGGCAGGGACAATTCATTCCGCAGGCCGCAGGAGCTACAGCCCGGACAGTTGCAGTTCTCGGAAACCAGACTTGCGGAAGAATGGCACATGGGGAGGAAGAAAGTCCGCAACCTTCTCGCCACGATGGAGAGGCTGGGCCTGATAACGGTAAGCACCTCCAAAGTCGCTTCCGTGGCCTCCGTGACCTGCATAGAGGGCTGGACTGACAGGCAAGGCAGCTATGTGAGCAACCCTTGTCAGCCGTCCCAAATGGCACTTGAACGACCCCTGAACGGCTTTTGAACGGTATCTATCCGGCAGTGGAGGCACGCCGCAGGAAGGTCAAAAACGTCTTTCAGTTTCGAGATATGCCGAGGTCTAACCTCCCTTTGGTCGGTCATTCCTCAGCGCTCTCGCGGCTCACTGGCAGTTCGCCGGTGGCGGCGCTCGCAAGCTCGCACCTTTTTACAACCCTTTTAAGACAATTATACAATGACAGAAGACAAACAGAATATACAGCATACACCCTTTCCACCCGAAGAAGAGAGGCGCACCGAGTATGTCGGCGCCAAGGTCACCCCAGGACAGAAACGGCATATCCGCCGCCTCGCCGACGAGTGCGGCATGACCGTCAGCAACTACATGCTGGCAAGGGCTTTCAACTACAGACCGAAAGCGAGGCTGACAGCAAGGCAGGAGGCCGTCATGGAAACCCTTATCGGTTGCCGGAGCGACCTTTTGAACTACACCTCCGCCCTCCGTGGCATGGCCCCGGAAAAACGCAGGCAGATGTTCGGCAGCTACCCGTTCATGCTCGGGTGGCTCAAGGAACTGGGCAAGCTCGCCAAGCGCATCACGGGCGTGCTTGACAGGCTACGGACGGACAACCGCCTGCCTGACGGGACAAGGAACGATGAAGACAAGGAGGAGGAATCATGATAGCAAAGGCGAAATCCATCTCCCATGGGATAAACGACATCAGCTATATTACGGGAGAGTCGAGGAACAAGAAACACCCCGAACGCATCTTTCATGTCAAGGACAATTTGCTGCCGCCCGGTCTGGACGCTACTGGAATATGGGACTCCATGCGGCTGACGCTGGACAAGTTCAAGAAGATCAAAAATTCCGTCATCCGCATCGAGGTCAGCCCCGCACCGGAACATACGAAAGACTTTACCATCACCGACTGGGAAAAGCTGTGGGACGAGTTCATGGACGAGTTCGACAACATCGAGCTATACGACAAGAACGGCAGAACGTATTCCCCGAAAACCAACCTCACGGGCAGCAAGGGTACGGTGCGGCTCCATCTGGAATCCAAGAGCGGCATTCCCCACCTTCATGGCGCGTTCTGCCGCATAGACGAGCAGGGGCGCATCAACAACGACCACGACATACACCTGCGTGCGCAGCGTGCCGCCGAGCGTGTAGCCCTGAAACGGGGCTGGACCACCGCCGCAGAGGTGCGGGACACGAACATCGGGCAGGTGAACCGGGACTGCATGGAAATCTTGCAAGCCATGGAAAGCTGGTCATGGCTCGAATACGCCGCCCGGCTACGGGGCAAGGGCTACGAGCTTTGGGAACTACAGGACGGCAAGAACGTGTTGCGCGGCTATGTATTGAAGAAAGGAAACGCCCGGTACAAGGCTTCCGAACTCGGCAGGGGGCGCAACCTCATGGCGAGCAAGCTCGAAAGCACGTGGAAGAAACTGCACGCGGCTCCCAAGATAAAGACCGTTCTGGCGCGACCCGCTGCAGGCACACCATCACCGACTGCAACCCGAACTACTCCGGTTAGGGCACAAGGAACGGTACCGCTTCCGCAATATACCGACTACCGCCCCGGCACTATTCCGTACCGTATCAGCGATGACAGGGAAAGCCGCAACTACTTCATACCCGATGAAGCCCTGAAAGTGTTCGACGACGAATTCGACTACCGAGAGACGGCCAACAGCCGCGAGCTTACCGACAGGGCGGTGGCACTCTTCGTCGGGATGATGTCGGCACAGGCCGCACCCTCCGGTGGAGGTGGCGGCGGTTCCAGCGATCTGCCTTGGGGAAGACGCGAGGACGAGGATGACCGGGAATGGGCCCGCCGTTGCGCCCGGGAAGCAGAAAAGATGATCGGGAAGAGACCTAAAACCGGACGAAAACGATAAGAGACATGGGCAAGGACAGATTCGATTTTTCAGAAATAGACGCGGCGCTCCCTGCAGCCGAAAGGATGCAGGAGAAAGACCGCCTGACCGATGCGTTGGAAAACAATTATAGGGCCGTCGGCATTTTGGGTGACAGGGTGGAGAAACTCGAAAGCAGGCTTTCGGAAGTTCTGCCCGGACTGGACGAGGCGATCTCTTCCCTGGGCGGAGCAAGTAAAATTACCATTAGCGCAGAATCTAGACGTGTGCTTGAGCAGGAAGGTGAGGCGATTTGCCGGAAGATGGCCGAAGGGATCAACAAGGAGAGCGTCAGATTGCTCAACCACTTGTCGATGAGAGACTGCGTGGTGATCTCCGCTACCGCCTTTTGGTGCATGATAGAGGTGATTATTTTTCTTTTGGCGGCTTTCATCTGCACCTGCATGACCAATGCCGAGTTTATACACAGCCTCATGCTGTGGAAAGTGCTCGGTTATTCCGCCGGTTTTCTTGTCGTCTGCGTTGCGCTGACTGTTTTTACATACCATAAGTTAAAGCACTGACTATGGTACATTATCAATTTAAACAATATAAGTATGACTACAGTAAAAGTAAAATTCCGCCCCTCGACAGTCGAAGACCGTCCGGGCACTATCGTCTATCTGGTAACTCACCGCCGTATCGCCAGACAGATAACCACCAGTTACAAAGTGTTCCCGTGCGAATGGGATGAAGAGCGTTCCGAACCTGTGCTTGTTTCCGATAGCAGCCGAACGAATATTATCAACAGGATAACCCAAAAGCTGCGTTCGGACATGGAACGGCTGGAAGCAATCATAAAGCGGTTCGACAACGGGCGCAGCAGCTATTCGTCGGATGACGTGGTGGCAGAGTTCCGGCACACCGAAAGGGAGAATACCTTTTTCAATTTCATGGAAAATGTCATCGAACGGTTACGGCAGTTGAATCATATCGGCACCGCCAAGAATTACCGTGCAGCATTGGGCAGTTTCAGGCAGTTCCGAAGCAACGTGGACATTTCCATTGCTTCCATAGATCACGTACTCATGGAGGACTATCAGGCATATATGACCTCTACTGATCTTACCCCCAATTCCATTTCCTTTTATATGCGTATTCTCCGGGCTGTCTATAACCGTGCCGTGGAGCAGGAACTGACCGAAGACCGCAGACCGTTCCGCACGGTGTTCACCGGCGTAGAGAAGACACGCAAACGGGCTATTTCAATCAGTGACATCAAACGGATCAGAGACCTTGACCTCTCGTTAAAACCCAACCTTGAATTTGCCCGTGATCTGTTCCTTTTTCTTTTCTTTTGCAGGGGAATGTCATTCATTGACGCAGCATTCTTGAAGAAGTCGGACATTCAGAGCTGCGTGCTGTTTTACCGCCGCCACAAGACCGGCCAGTCACTACACATAAAGGTTATCAAGCAAATAGAAGAAATAATTGACCGCTATTCAAATAAAGACTCGCCATATCTACTTCCTATCATAACCCGTCCCGGGGAAGACGAGCGCAGGCAGTATGAGACGGCGTTGCACCGCGTGAACAAAGCCCTTAAAACCATAACAGAAATGATAAAGCTACCAGTTACGCTCACAACGTATGTCAGCCGCCATGCTTGGGCAACCATTGCCAAATCAAAGAATATACCTGTCAATGTCATTTCAGACGCGCTCGGGCATGATTCCATAGCCACCACACAGATATATCTCGCCTCGATTGACGCATCTACCGTTGACCAAGCAAACGAACTGATTATTAAAGACTTGTAGGAATTTATTTGTCAAATAAAAACATCCGTCTCTTTGTAAGAAACGGATGTACAACACAAAGGTACAAAAAAATCCTGAATTGTAATGTATTGGAATATGTATTTTTCACGGTTTGTATTCAAAAACATGTTTTTTGTTAATCAAAACGAGTGACTTGGTTGTAAAAAATATCTGATTATCATTCTGTTATACAAAACATCCGTTTCTTACAAAGAAATGGATGTACAATAACATATATGTTTAATTAAACACCATCTAAGATGAAAAAAAACAAAAATGAGGAACTTCAGTCAAGGCGGGAGTTCTTTAAAAAAGCAGCTAAAGGTGCGCTCCCTATACTTGGAGCCATCATATTAGCAAGTAATCCCGTACTTGCAAAAGCCGGAGAAACGGCCATGGGATGTAAGTACGGTTGTAGTACAGGATGTTATACTGCTTGTAGTGGAAGTTGTAAAAGTGGATGCGACGGAACTTGCAAAAATGCTTGCTATGGATGTAAGTACACATGCGAAGGAACATGTAAAAACTCCTGTGCTGGAACTTGTAAACATTCAAGTAGTCGATAGTTATTGTGTTAACGAGGTTGTGCCAGTGTTTCTGACATAACCTCATAGTTATTAGATTTATTCGTGATATAATATGATTCAATATGCTGAAAATCCACAATAAACAAAAAGAAAAAAATACTTCCAATATAAGTGTTAAGATATTCATTTTCTTGTTTTTTATAGGTACGGCAAGTAATGTAGTTGGACAAGAAAAATATGAAGTTATATCAACTTCAAGATTAAATGTGCGTAACAAGCCGACCACTAATTCATCAATAATCGGCACATTAAATCCACATGAACAAATTGATGTCTATTCAATAATAGACTCTTGGGCCAAAATTAGTTACAGAAGTCGAATGGCTTATGTTTCTTCTAAATACATAAGAAAAATAGAAATTAAAGAAAATATTCCTATTGTCACTGAATATCAGGAAGAAAGTAATCCTATTACAAGTGAACCAGAAGAAACAGAAACACCGAAAACGATATACAATGAATCAACAAAGAATGATTATATAGGAATAGATTTTGTACCTTCCATTTATGGAGGATTTACTAATTTTGTGTCAAATAATGTATCTCCAAAGGGAAATATTGGGTTTGGTATTGACTTTGCTTTTCAATTTATCGCCAATCAACCTATCAGCTTTATTCCTAAAGACTATTATATGGAAGCCTCTTTAGGTTATTCTCTTAAAGGGAGCGGTGCTTTTCCATTACATTACATAACAATGAAATTATCTCCAATTGGGTACAGATATATGATTTCTGATTTTATGCTTTTGGGTAAAATTGGCGCTTATACAGGTTATACATTCTCAACCATTGAGACACAATCTCATTCATTTGATACCAACATTGATATTGGTATATTATGTGAAATTGGTGTTGAGTACGAAAGAATTGGCGTCGGATTTTCATACGAACGAGGATTAACCAATGTATGTAATTCAAAATTAAAACTTAATAACCAATGTGTATTTCTCAATTTATCATATAGGTTATTCAATTTAAAATGATTCAAATTATGAAAAGTGAAATAATAACCCGAAGAGCCTTTTTCAAAAAGGCGGCAAAAAAAACACTCCCTATTTTGATAGGGGCATCCATGCTTTCTTCTTTTGTTTCATGTGATAAAGAAGACGATGAATTATTAGAAGCTTTAGACCGAGAAGAAGGTGGTAATAATAATGGCTGTTCTGGTTCCTCTTGCAGTTCCTCATGTAGTAGTGGATGCAGCAGTGGTTGTTATGGTGGTTGCAGTGGTAGTTCTACTTCTTCCACATGTTCAAATTGCTCCAATGGCTGTAGTGGAGGTTGTTCCGGGGGCTGTAGTAGCGGATGTACAGGTGGATGCAGTACAAGTTGTAGTGGGCAATGCAAAAATACTTCGAAATCTTCAACATGCTCTGGTTGTAGCAACAACTGTAGTTCTTCCTGTACAGGAGAATGCAAAACTACTTGTACCGCAACCTGTGCGGGCAGTTGTGACCGAGGAAATTGTTCAGGAAAATGTTCAGGAAGTTGTTCGAGTAGCTGTAGTGGAACATGTGTCACTTCATGTAATGACACCTGTTACAATACATGTAAAACTACTTGTGCCGGTACATGTAAAACATATTGTGGTGTAGGATCTTGTAAAGGTGTAGCATATTTTGGATAATAGTATGATTAAAGATGTTGGAGATTCATGGCAATCAGGTAAGGCAAAATCCATTACTTTCATAGTAACCAAAGATTGCCAACTTGCCTGCAAATATTGTTATCTTGTGGGTAAAAACGATAAAGAGCGTATGTCATGGGATATTGCTAAAGCAGCTGTTGACTATATCCTTGATCATGAAGAAGATTTCCGTGAAGAATCTGTTATATGGGACTTCATCGGAGGAGAGCCTTTTTTAGAAATAGATCTAATTGATAGAGTATGCGATTACATAAAAAAAGAATTATATCGTAGAAATCATCATTGGTTTAATTCATACAGATTTTCATTTTCTACAAATGGCATTAATTACGATAGCGATAAAGTTCAGAATTTTATAAAGAAAAATCAGAGTCATATTTCCATAGGAATTACTATAGACGGAACAAAAGCTAAACATGACCTCAATCGTATTTGGAAAGGGAATGGATCTGAAAGAGGTTCTTATGAAGACGTGGTTCGTAATATACCTTTGTGGCTTAAACAATTCCCATACGGAGGGACGAAAGTGACAATTAGCAGTGCGGATATACCATATATAAAGGAAAGTGTGATGCACTTATACTCTTTGGGAATTCATGAAGTAAATATAAATTGTGTATTTGAGGATGTATGGCGTGATGGTGATGACGCTCTATACGAAATTCAACTGATGGAACTTGCCGATACTATAATAGATGGTGGATATTATCAAGATTATGCTTGTTCTTTTTTTACTGAACTGATGGGGAAACCTTTAGATTGTGTGTCGGATAATCAGAATTGGTGCGGAGCAGGACGAATGCTGTCAATTGATGCAGCTGGTAATTTTTATCCATGTACACGCTTTGCACAATATTCTCTACGTAATAAAAAAGCTTGGATCATAGGTAATATTCACGATGGAATTGATAAAAACAAATTGCGGCCTTTTTTAGCTCTTGACCGTTGTACACAGTCCACTCAAGAATGTATAGACTGTGAGGTCGCAAGTGGTTGTGCGTGGTGTCAAGGAGAGAATTACGATGCAGCCGATACCCCAACTATCTATCAACGTTCTACCGCCATTTGTAAAATGCATAAAGCTCGTGTAAGGGCCAATAATTATTATTGGAATAAACTATTTCGTAAACTAGAGCTTGAAGGGAAACGTGATGATTTTGAGAATAAAAAACATAGTATTTCAATTGAAAACTGTTAAAAGACATGTTGCAGTATTTAGTAATCCTGTTAGACGACACATCGGTCTCGTTTTGTCATTATAGCAATCCTATAAAAGAGCGCCGTTTAATGCCGCTTGACATACTTAAGAAAGGCATTCTTTGGGCAATGAAAGAAAATCTGATGATTCAGTTTGTCTTTCCTGATTATACCTTACCCAACAAGTATCTTGATGTAATAGAGACCATTGACCATAGTAAAATCAAACCAGTTGAACAATATTCCAATGCAGATGTAATCGTAGTTCAATCGTGGGAAGATTTGGATAAAATTAGTTTCAAAGACATCTCGGTTGTATTGCGAACTACAAAGGATGATTTGTTTAGAAATTATGAACGAATAATTCCTGTGTTAAAGGGTATAACTCGTTTAAATATTGTATTTACTGATATTTATAAATTTTCAGAGGCGGATTTTGATACGTATAGTGCCATACTTGAAAGGCTTGCAGAACAAGTCAAGGCTCTGTATATCAATGATAGAACTGTTCAGCTGAATATCTTGACAGACCGCATGATGCTTGACAAAATGAATAACTGTAATGCTGGTTGGGAGAGTGTTACATTAGCACCGGATGCGAAATTTTACGTTTGCCCTGCATTTTATTTGGGAAATGATGGTTATGCCATTGGAGATTTACAGAAAGGTCTTGATATTAAAAATCCACAACTTTATCGCATAGATCATGCTCCTATATGTAAGAGATGTGATGCTTACCAATGCCGCCGTTGTGTTTGGTTAAATCGAAAAATGACATTGGAAATCAATACACCGAGTCATGAGCAATGTGTCATATCGCACTTGGAGCGTAATGCCTCTCAACAACTCCTTACATCGATACGACTTGCAGGTGACTTTCTTGTAGGAAGAGAAATTTCTACACTCAATTATTTAGATCCATTTGACAATATAAAAGAATGAATAATATGAAACAAACCATTTTGGGGTTATTTGCTGCCCTCATTTTAATGACTGCTTCATGCAGTAACGATGAAAAAGATGAACCAACAACTTATGACCCAGCGACAGAAATAGCTGGAACCTATTTAGGAGAAACAAAAGTGACTAATGGCACATCATCGTATTCGTACCCAGAATCTACATTTATCATTAGAAAAGAATCTACTGGGGGTGTCAGATATGATTTAATTCAAAACAATGGAAAGGAACTTCTGACAAATATTTATACGACTGTAGGGTATTCTCAAGACAAGTCCGAATATGTTCTCGCAGCAATTAATGAGAATGGAACAATTACCAAAAGTGGCAATATTAGCTATACTGGTACCTGTTCTGTAAATGGAGAAAAAGGATATACATTTACCTTTATCGGTTATAAAGAAAAGTAATTATAGAAAGAAAAGATTCTTGGAATCGATTAATCTGTCCCATTTAATAATATAAAAATGAAGAAATATCGTTTTTTGAGAATATGTTGCGTACTTATTGTTACGTTTGGCTGGTTATGCAGTTGCGACCCTAATGATGAGACAATATCGTCTACTACGGACACTAATACATCAAAAGTGACAAAGCCTACTTTTGACAAATTCTTGTCAACAACTGATACCGATGGATTTTCTATACGAGTAAGATTTAAGACTGGTGGTGATAAAGAAAGTAATATCCATGCCACCGTATATTGGAAAGCCTATTCTAAAAAGCTGTCTTCAAAACCTTCAAAGAGTGAACTAACAAAGGTTGAGAGTATGCGTCAATATGGATCGGCAACATATCATAATACTGGTTTAAAAAAAGGGATGACAGAAAGTATCGTCTTTGACAAATCACATGCAGGATATAATGGAGGTATATATATTTATTATTATGTAGAATGCAAGAATAGTGTGGGCAGTGACGAATCACCAATTAGTTATGAAATTGTAAAACGATAATAAAATGAAAAAAGTAGTAGGTCAAGTTTCTGAACTTGAGAAAAGAGAAATTCAAATCTTATTTGAAAGACGTAATGGTTTGAATGAATTGGCAAAGATTCTAACAGCTGATAATACAGAACTATACGAACGGCTGATAAAAGACTTAGGTGAAACAAGTATCAAGTTCCAAAAATGGTGGAATCAAATGTCGGAAAAATATCAATGGGAAAGCATTGATGGTGGAAACTGGGAGATTGATTTTGACACATGTGAAATTTATCTTATAACTGAATAAATATTTTTAAAATGAGAAGAAGTAAGTATGTATTAGGGCTAATTTTTATATTAATAGCTTCCTTTATCATTACTTCTTGTAGCGAAAGCGACAAAGAAGAAAATGATAATCAATTGTCGGATGCAGCTCTTCCTCTTTTAGGGTATTGGCTCCTGCAAGAAGAAACAGACGATTATTATTATTGCTCAATGCTGACGTTCACCAAAGATTGTTTTTACCAAGTTCGCGAACAATATAAAAATGAAACAGAGGGAAACTTAGGAACATTCTCGTTTGATGATCGAACTAATGTCATAACTTTCAATCCAACAAAAGACTTTTCCGATGAAGATCTGGTAAGTTTCAGTTGTCAGGTTTTAAATGTGACGGAAACAAATCTTACAATAAAGACCGATGAAGGGGAATTGCTGAATTATACAAAAACAACAAATGGTACATTTCCGTATTACGTATGGGAAGAAAAGATTGTTGCAGTAGCGCAGGCTGTCGATTTAGGACTTCCCAGTGGTACGAAATGGGCCTCTTGGAACATCGGTGCTTCTACACCTCAAGAATATGGCGATGATTACGCATGGGGCGAACTTCATACGAAAACTGATTTTGTAAAAAGTACGTATCAATACTATAATTCGACATCTGAAAAGTATGACTATATAGGAAACAGTATTTGTGGAAACTCACAATATGATATTGCTAAACATCTTTGGGGTGGTAACTGGCAACTACCGTCGAAAACTGATTTTGAGGAATTGGTAAAAAACTGCACAATGCAATGGAGCAATATAGGCGGTGTCAGGGGTATTATGTTTTATGGTAAGAACGATAATTCTATCTTTTTACCTGCCGGAGGTGCTCGACAACACGATAATATAGAGAATTATTGTACATATGGGACTGGAACACTTAGTCCTACAGCAGAAGAAGATGTTTATGCTTTTGTAGCAGAAGAAAGATATGGTTGCGATATTAATACACGTTTCCGTTTTTGGGGACAATCAATAAGACCTGTAATGAAATAATTGCCATATGACATTATTATTTATTGGAACAACAGAATTGCTGCTTATAGCAGGAGTCGCATTGCTCTTTTTTGGAGGGAAAAAACTGCCAGAAATGATGCGAGGACTTGGACAAGGGGTGAAACAATTTAAAGAAGGTATGAAAGATGTTACAGAACCCATAGAAGAATCTATCAATCCTAAGGAGCAAAATAATTCTGATAGTCAGACTGAACAGAGTAACAAAACTGATAACTTGACACACTCTGAATCAAAAAAACAAGAAGTAGATGAGGCACAGGGAAAATAATCAAAATTTGCTTACTTTTAGTGGGCATTTGGAAGTTCTTCGCAAACTGTTATTTCGAATCTTAGGAGTAACAGTTTGCATAGCTGTGATTATATTCTCCTTAAAAAATGAAACCTTTAGAATTCTATTGGCTCCAAGCGAATGGGACTTTGTCACTTATCGGAAGATTGAATATGTTATGAAATTGGTAGTAACAGATTTTCATTTCGATTCGTTTTATGTGGATTTGATTGCGACAGATTTGTCGAGTCAATTTATGACTCATTTATCCACCTCCCTCTATTTGGGATTGTTAGGTGCTTCTCCGTATATTCTTTATGAATTATTTCGTTTTGTGTCACCAGCTTTATATGATAGCGAAAAAAAATATTCAATACGCATGATTGCTATTGTTTATCTGTTATTTATGTTAGGAGTATTGATGAGTTATTATGTTTTATTCCCTATTTCATTTCACTTTCTTGGGACATACAGTGTTTCAGAAAAGATTCATAGTACAATAACCTTGGATAGCTATATCTCAACTTTTGTAACATTAACTCTATTGATGGGAGTCGTTTTTCAATTGCCTATAATAAGTTATTTTTTAGGAAGGATGGGAATTGTTGATGCAAAATTGATGTCTTATTATCGTAAACATGCTTTTCTAATTATCATGTTCGTTGCAGCAGTTATTACACCTCCTGACTTAATGACATTGATTCTTGTGACTATTCCACTTTATCTACTTTACGAAGTTAGTATTCGTGTCGTTAAAATCGCTAACAAACAAATTAAAACTGATTAACAATGGAAACAATACAATATTCTGAAGATGCGAGACATTATATAAGCCTTATCCATAATACGATAAACAGAATGGCTGGTAATAGTGCAAATTGCAAGGCATGGCTTATTGCACTAATTACAGCATGTCTAACATTTTCTCATGGTGTACTTTTGAGTAACTTTTGGATTTTACTATTTCCATCTTTTTTGTTTTTCTTTCTTGATTGCTATTATCTTGGTCTTGAGCGTAGATTTATCAAGATAGAAACACAATTCTTGAATAATTTACGGCAAAATGAAAATGTTAGCAATATGCTTTACTCGTTTAATATACGTCCATTAGGAAGTAACATCAAGTGGACATCAAAAGCAATGTTATCATGGTCAACGATGCCATTCTATAGCCTTATAATAATTATCATCTTAATTATTTTTTTTATGGCAAGAAGAGGAATACTGATGATATAATTGCAATATTCCTAAAAGAATTCGTTTTCATTAAAGTTTCATTTATGTTATCAATTAAATATTTTAGAGCATATTCCGAGGAGGGCAAACAACTAGAAAATATTCTTAATGAATCCTTGGTATCTTTTTTAAGGAACGAACTGAATGTTGAATCAACATTTGAATCTTATGATTCTAAGGGGTTGTCTCACAAAAATGGAAATGCCCCCTGGAAAGTATTGTCATTTGCACTAAGTAACGCAATAGTAATAATAGATGGTTCGATTGAAGAGGTAGATAATTATAAATTAGGAGCGAACTATGAGTGCATTACTCCTGCTGTGTCGTCTTTAGATAATGTCTTAGTTGTCAGTCGGACTCAACTACCATTAAATTTCATTGCATGTAGATCCAATGTGCCACTTCTTGGAGAACCTGATAAAATAAAACGCAATAATCGGGGTGGGTATACCAAATCTTATAATAATAACGAGATCCTAACATGGTTATGTAGCGAATTAAAAAAAATGTACTATAACGTGAATGAGAATGATGAAAATACAAATAGACTCATTCGTCCTGATAATTTAAAAATAGACTTGGCAAACTCTACATTATCAGATTTAATGCAAAGAGAGAAAGATGTTATGGAAGAAAACATAGCAGCCCGAAGAAGAGAATCTCATTTTAAAGATAAAGATGATAATGAAAGGGAGAAAAAGAAGATATTCATTAGCTATAGAACTCGATACTATACAACTGAAGATGAACCTCAAAAGTCAAGATATGGGGGAAAATATAATATAGTCGATGTAGCAGAAAGAATAAAAAAATATCATAATGAAATCGGTGATGCAACAGAATGGGATGATCCATTCTATTATCCTGTTGGAGTATTGTCAAATGAATTTATGCCAGAAAATAGGAGATGGGCATTTGTGAGTTTGCCAGATCGAAAAATCCGGGAATGTCATGAATTCTGGATTTTCAACACTCGTAATAAATTAAATTCTAATGGAGAAATTGAAGAAGTTGGATATTGGGATTCGTGGTGGTGCTTGGGTGAGTTTTTAACTGTCATTCGTATGAAATACGCAGGTCAGTTAAAAACAAACTTTAAAGTCATGATTTTTAATCCCGATAAAGATAATCCTATTGAAGAATTACCATTAGATCAAATTCCGAGTATGACAGATGAACAAAATCGAGAACTGGCCAGATATTTTGCAAATGGGGATTTTTTAGAAACCGGACTTGAGACTATGGATGGAATGCGAAATAAACGAAAATGGCCTAAAGTCTTAAGATATGTATATTTCTCTTTTATGAAGAGATTCATTTGGCCCATGATATTCGGTGATTTTAGAAATTATCCTTTTGTATATTTTGAAGAAAGTATAAAGTCTCATGTTTATGATAAATCGTTTGTTAATAATCGAATACTCGAATGTAATATCTGTAACGCAAAAGGGATGACGATGAATGACGTACTAAAAGATGAAAATTATGTTTGGAATTTTCTGAACATAAATAGCTATTACTCAGATAAAATCCCTGGATTAAGGACTTACAAGGGTGTGATCAATTTAAGTGAACAGGAATTGCGAAAGTATTTACAGCAAGATGGAACATATGAAATATCCTGTGAGAATCATCATACACTCAAAATAAAGAAATCATTAGATAAATTCTATATCTTTTGGCAGCCAAGAAACGGGAAACCAACAGGCCCCAATAAATGCGTAATTGAAACTGTAGACTTGTATGAGGTGGTTTAATCTATTTAGAAAAAATAATATAGAAAATGCTGTAATAGATAATCCTTTTCGGATTCAGCTACGAGAAAAACATGAAGGGCAGATAGGTTATGTTGTGTCAATACCCCGTGTACGCATCTTGTATCCACGAGGTAAAAATCGTGGTGACATATGTGTCGCAGATTTGTTTAGTATTATCCTTTGGGATACCATAGACGAGAACTACGACGTCCGTGTAAGAATAGATCGTGGTGATAGTGGACGAGACAAAAATAATGTGGCTATAGATAATAAAATTTATGATGCGATTATAGAAGATATTAGGCGAAGTGATTGCTTAGTTTTTATAGTTATAACAAAAGATGGAATAAATGAAACTAAACATAAACATTTCTATCAAGAACTAATAGAGTGTAAGAAGATTATAGAGAACAATGCCAAACGTAAAGACTTGTTTGTCCCCATATTGTTGTGTGAACCGGATACAATTGATGTACATGGGAAAAGAATGTATAGTGAACTTATAGAAAATAATAGGCTTGAACGTATAGAAGATTTTGTGGGGTTATCTTTAAATAAAGGATTAAAGGAGTTTAAAGAATTTATACATAAAACTATTCGTCCGTATATACTCAGCTAAACCAATAATATTTCAGATATTTAGAAAATTTGAATTAGTTGTGAAGATTATTACTGTCTATAGAGGTCATGTTTTTCATAAAATCAGCAGACAACTTTATATCTCATCATAGTACATTTGCTCTTGGCTTACGAATATGATATTTACTGCTATTTTTATATTGAGCCACTCATTTCGTTATAGTATATCTCCTTTAGGAGAGTCTGTTTTGTGTTAGTGCTTACCCGAAAAGCATTGAAATATGTATTTATCCTTTAATAAGATTTTAATTCTTTATCCCGTAGGTATAGGAATCTCAGATTTTTATCTACATTTGTATCACTCAAATTAATTTTTACGAGGCTGTCCAAAAAGTTTTTGGCACCCTCGATTTATTCGTATCCCTATTAGAGGCTGAAATCAAATATCCGATTCTACAAGGGGATGTTTTGACTTTTTGGACAGCCTCATAGTAATTTTGTTAAAACAGGAAAAAAAGATTAGAACAAATACAGATAAAAAAATATTTTGTTTCTTTATTGTTACTTGAAATAATAATAACTTATATTTTACACTGATAATCAGCTATATAATTATGTATATTGGTTAGTTGCCCACCA
>ERZ810493.80-NODE-80-length-48845-cov-14.8347_pt1 | contig 48845 bp, 50 predicted proteins | sample MGYA00520333_ERZ810493 | MGnify/ENA primary metagenome ERZ810493 (study PRJEB31588, sample SAMN03398895) | human gut metagenome | study: EMG produced TPA metagenomics assembly of the PRJNA231909 data set (A prospective, longitudinal analysis of the... | reverse complement strand
TAGGTTCCGTTACAAGTTCTTTCGATATTGTTCAATTTTCAAGGTCCTGTGCGCCTCAGCCTTGCGGCTGACAGCTTATTTATTTTATCACTTTCGTGATAAGTTGTCAAGCACTTTTTTGAAAGATTTTCGAGATTCATTTTTGATTCTGTCGAATCTTTCTATTTGACGTTCATTTTGAAGTGTTTCATTCTGTCGGACGTCCGCCTGACAGTAATGTATTTTAGCACAGCATCCTTCAAAAAGCAAGCACTTTTTTACATTTTTTACACCAAAATCATTCTTTTGACTTTTTGCCCAGTTTTTTACATTTATTATAGACACTTCCTCCCTTATTCCTCCAAAAGCCGGGTGCGCAGCCGGATCAGGATCTTGCGTTCCCGCCGGGAGATCTGCACCTGAGTCGTGTGCAGTGCTTTTGCAGTCTCGCTCTGGGTGCGGTTGCCATAAAAGCGCAGGCGTATCAGCTGCTTATCCTGCTCTGGCAGCGCTTCGATCACCTCCGCCAGACTGATCCTATCCGCCAGCTCCTCCTCCGGTGATTCCACCGGGATATCCAGCTGCCGGTCCCCGTCCTCGCCATTTTCCGGGGTCAGGCTCATGGCGGGCTGCGCAGCCTGTATGGCAAGGGCTACATTCTCTATCGGTTCATCCAGCTGTTCTGCCAGCTGCTGCAAGGTAGGCTCTGAGCCGCACAGCTTCATGGTATGTTCCCGTGCTGCCTGCACCCGCATTCCCAGCTCCTTCAGGGAGCGGCTCACCTTGACCGTACCTCCATCCCGAAACAGCTTTTTGATCTCGCCAAGGATCACCGGCACGGCATAGGTGGAAAAACACACGCCCCGGCTCTCGTCAAAATTATCGTAGGCCTTGATCAGCCCCACGCACCCTGCGCTGTATAGATCGTCATACTCCATGCCGCGCCCACGGAATCTGCCCGCACAGGCGTGCACCAGCCCCAGATTCTGCGTGATGAATGCTTCCCGCCGGGTCTTATCCGTTACCATATACCGGACCGCCTTTCTTTTTTATGTAGGCTCCCGCCGGGACAGACGCTTGACCAGCAGCACCTTTGTTCCCTTGCCGGGCTTTGAGGTGACCTTGACCCTGTCCATAAAGCTTTGCATCACTGCAAAGCCCAGACCGGAGCGTTCCTCCGGGTTGCCGGTGGTGAACAAGGGCTGCATGGCCTGTTCCACATTGGGGATGCCGATGCCCTTATCTGTAATGGTGATGTGCACCTCCCGGTCTGGATAGACCGCTATGGTCATGCACACCGGCCCGATCCGCTCCGGGTAGGCGTGGACGATGCAGTTGGTCACCGCCTCGGACACTGCCGTTTTCAGGTCGGCAAGCTGTGGCACGGTGGGGTCGTACCGTGCCAGAAAGGCCGCCGTGACGCCGCGGGCGTATGCCTCGTTGCTGCTGAGGGAATCGAACTGGATGCGGGTACTGTTCTCTGCTTTCATTGCGCATTCTCCTTTTCTATGTTCTCCGTATAAGGGATGCCTGCCAGCCGCAGAACTTTTTGCAGCTGCACTGGGGCGTGCTGCAGCCGCAGGCTCGTGCCCAGAACGCGGGCGCAGCGCTGCCGCCCAAGGATGAGCCCAACGCCGGAGGAATCCATGAACCCCACCCCGCCAAGGTCTACGATCAAGGTACGCGGACTGCGGCTGACCAGTGCATCGTCCAGCTGCATCCGCAGGCTCTGGGCGGCATCGTGGTCGATCTCGCCCGCCAGATAGGCGTACAGGGTCTCCCCTGCCGCGCTGAAGGTCACCGTTGCCATTGCTTGTCCATCTCCTTTTTTGCAAAATAAAAGATCCCGTACACATAGCTTCAGTGTACGGGATCTTCGGGTTATTTTTTAGAAAAAGCTGTCGGCGGTTTATGCCTTTGCCAGCAGCTCGGCAGCTTCCAGCGCTGCCGCCTCGCTGCCGCAGACCAGTAATCCGCGGCGGGTGTTGGCGTGCGCCAGCTGCACCGCCTCGTCCAGACTGGTGCAGAGCTGGGCGTCAAAGTGATACTTTGCCTTCTCGGTCAGACGCCGGGTCAGCTGTTCCTCCACACCGGCGGGCGTGACGAGATACACCTTATCAAAGGGGCTCTCGCTCATGCCTGGCATGGTGGATTTATCCTTTTTCTGTTCCTCGGGGCTCAGGCCGGTTTCCAGCGCGGAGAAGAAGGCTTCGGCGCCCTCCTCCTCGGTCAGGCCGATGATGGCGCTCATGTGGCGCACCTTAGCCATGTTCAGCACGCGCAGCAGCGCAGCCGCCTGCTGCGGGGTGCGGCAGGCATCCAGAATGACCAGCGGGCGCTGAGAAAGCACCCGGATGCTGCAGCGGTTGTCCACGGCAGCAATGCCATCCAGAATCGCTTCATCGGAGATGTCTGCTCCCTTGCGGCAGAGCGCCAGTGCCAGCTCCACCGCCATGGCGGCGTTGCCTGCGGCGTGACGCCCCAGAAAGGCCAGCGGCACCGTATAGCCGCCGTAGTCCACCCGGCTGGCGAACTGTTCTGCTTCCAAAAAGGTGATATCCTCTGGGTCGGGCACTACCAGCTCACAGCCGCACTTGCCCGCAGCAACGATCAGCTCACTGAGCACCGCCTTGGGCTGTTCCGGCGCGGTGACGCAGATGCTGTCCTTGCGCATCACGCCGCCTGCCAGCGCAGCCAGACGCTCCACCGAGCGACTCACGCCGTCCGGCCCCACCGCTGTGACAGCACACACCGGCATTTGGGGCAGTGCCGCAGCCAGACCCGCGTCCGGCAACTCCACCACCGCCAGCGTGCAGCCGGCTTCGCCAAAGCAGTACGCAGCGGCGGCAAGCTCCGCCGCCTGCATAGGCAGTTCCTCATGGGCGGCAAGAGCATCGGCGGCGCGGCACAGCAGTGTCCCGTCCACCGGCTTGCCTGCCACCTGGATACGGGCCGCAAGGGGCTCGCACCCAGCATGATAGACACCGGCACGAATGCCCTGCGCGTGCAGGATGGCCGTCAGCAGGCGCGCCACCGCCGTTTTACCGGCAGTGCCTGCCACGCCCACGAACTGCACCTGCTGCACCAAAGTGGGCAGCAGCGCGCCCAGCTGCGCCGGGTCGGCAAAGCCGTCCGGCAGAGCTGCAAAATACTGATTTGCCTGTTGGATGGTCATTCGTGTCTCCTTTTCATGTGATAATACAGCCCCTCGCAGGCCAGCAGCAGCACGATGGCGACAAGGATGCCTGCCAGAACACCGGCAGAATCCAGCCACACATCGGTGACCTGACTGCTGCGCCCCTCCGAGAAGAGCTGAATGGTCTCATCGGTCAGCGCTGTCAGCACACCGCCCAGCATGGGCACGGTGATATGCCGCAGCGGGTGACGGCTGTACACCCGCATACAGAGCATGAGCAGAAAGCCCTCCAGCATATACTCGCAAAAGTGTGCCAGCTTGCGCACGATGTGCATGGTCAGGCGGTCAGCCAGTCCCGGATGACCCAAGCGGCGCAGGATAATGCGCATCCATGCCAGCACCCGGCCGCTGGAGCCGGTGGAGACTGTTGCCACCGCCATGGAGTTGGAAAAGATGAACCAGATGCAGGCAATCAGTGCAGCGGTAAAGATCACCCGCCCCGCAATGACCCACAACGAGGTGCGCTCCGTATCGTTATAGCGTTCCACAGTCTCAACCCAGCGCCTTGATGCTCTGCTCAATGTTGGCCAGCTTGTCCTGACTCTTGGCGAACTTTGCGCGGATTTCCTCCACCAGAGCCGCCGGGGCACGCTCCACGAACTTGGGGTTGTTCAGCTGGTTGCCAAACATGGCCATTTCCTTTTCAGCCTTGGCCTTTTCCTTGTTCAGGCGTGCCAGCTCCTTCTCGCGGTCGATCAGCTCCATCATGGGGATAAAGCCGCGGGCGGCGTGGGTGGACACCTGCACCATGCCGTCGGTGCTGCCCTCGTACTTTTCGGTAAAGGTCACATCGGTGGCAAAGGCGAACTTAGCCAGATAGACCTGTGCGTTCTGGAAGGGGGCTGCATCGGCAGTTTCGATGATCATGCTGGTCTTTTTGGCGGGGTGCACGTTCATCTCGGTGCGCATGGTACGCACAGCCTTGATATAATCCATCACCTTTTCAAAGGCTTCCTCCTCGGCTGCCCAGTTGTGAGCGGCGTCAAAGGTGGGCCAAGCCTGGGTCATGATGGTCTCGGCAGAGCCGGGCAGCGCCTGATACAGCTCCTCGGTGATGAAGGGCATGAAGGGGTGCAGCAGCTTGAGTGCCTTATCCAGCACATACACCAGCACACGGCGGGCGGTATCTGCCTGCTGTGCGTCGCCGGAGTTCAGGCGGGGCTTTGCGATTTCGATGAACCAGTCGCAGTAGACATCCCAGATAAAGCTGTTGATCTTGGCAGCAGCCAGACCCATCTCGTAGTGCTCCAGATTATCGGTCATAGCACCAGCCACCTGATTCAGCTTGGTCAGCACCCACTTGTCGCTCATGTCCAGCAGCTCCTCGCTGGGCAGACCCGGCTCAAAGTCCTCGGGCAGGTTCATCAGCACAAAACGGGTGGCGTTCCACAGCTTATTGGCAAAGTTGCGGGCAGCCTCCACCTTCTTTTCGATATAGCGCATATCGTTGCCCGGGGTGGAGCCATCCACCAGCATAAAGCGCAGAGCGTCTGCGCCGTACTGGGCAATGACTTCCAGCGGGTCGATGCCGTTGCCAAGGCTCTTGGACATCTTGCGGCCCTGACTGTCGCGGACGATGCCGTGGATGCAGACGGTGTCAAAGGGTGCCTTGCCGGTGTAGGCCAGACCGGAGAAGATCATGCGGCTGACCCAGAAGCCGATGATGTCGTAGCCGGTGACCAGCGTATTGGTGGGGTAGAAATACTTGAGGTCGGCGCTGTCCTCGTTGGGCCAGCCCAGCGTGCTGAAGGGCCACAGGGCAGAAGAGAACCAGGTATCCAGCGTGTCGGGGTCCTGCGTCAGCTTTGCGCCGCCGCACTTGGGGCAGCTGCAGGGAGCAGACTTTGCCACCACGGTCTCGCCGCAGTCATCGCAGTACCAAGCCGGGATCTGATGACCCCACCACAGCTGGCGGCTGATGCACCAGTCACGGGTGTTCTTCATCCAGTTCATATAGTTCTTAGTAAAGCGCTCGGGCACAAACTTGATCTCGCCCTTCTCCACGCTCTCGATGGCAGGCTTTGCCAGCGGCTCCATCTTGACGAACCACTGCTTGGAGACCATGGGCTCGATGGTGGAGTGGCAGCGGTAGCAGGTGCCTACCTCATGCTTGAGGGGCTCGATCTCCTTCAGGAAACCGCCCTCCTTCAGGTCAGCCAGAATGGCCTTGCGGGCTTCCAGCGTGGTCATGCCGGCGTACTTGCCGCAATCCAGCACCTGAGGCTCGTTGACGGTGTTTTTGCCGGCAGCAAACAGGGCATCGGCGGCGGCCTTGTCGGCAGCGCCGGTCATGTGGCCGTCGTAGGTGAACACGCGCACAATGGGCAGGTCGTGACGCAGACCAACTTCAAAGTCGTTGGGGTCGTGGGCGGGGGTGATCTTCACGACACCGGTGCCTTTGGTCATATCGGCGTGCTCATCGCAGACGATGGGGATCTCCTTGTTCAGCAGGGGCAGCACCACATGGCAGCCGTGCAGATGGGCGTAGCGGGGATCCTCGCCGTTGATAGCCACGGCGGTATCGCCCAGCATGGTCTCGGGGCGGGTGGTCGCCAGCTCCAGCATCTCGCCGGTCTCCTTGACCGGGTACAGCAGATGCCAGAAGCTGCCGTCCTTCTCCTCGTACTCCACCTCGGCGTCGGAAATGGAGGTGTTGCAGTGAGGGCACCAGTTGACCATGCGGTTGCCGCGGTAGATCAGGCCCTTGTCGTACAAACGCACGAACACTTCCTTGACAGCTTCAGAACAGCCCTCGTCCATGGTAAAGCGCTCGCGCTCCCAGTCGCAGCTGCTGCCCAGCTTCTTCAGCTGGCTGACGATGCGGTTGCCGTACTTGGTCTTCCATGCCCAGGCGCGCTCCAGAAAACCGTCGCGGCCGACCATTTCCTTGGTCAGACCCTCGGCGCGCATGGCTTCCACCACCTTGGCTTCGGTAGCAATGGAAGCGTGGTCGGTGCCGGGCACCCACAGGGCGGCATAGCCCTGCATCCGCTTGGTGCGGATGAGGATATCCTGCATGGTGTTATCCACCGCATGACCCATGTGCAGCTGACCGGTAACGTTCGGCGGCGGCATCACGATGGTGTAAGGTTTCTTGTCCGGATCGGCTTTCGTGTGGAAGTAGCCGCCATCCAGCCAGAACTGGTAGATACGATCTTCCACCTGACTGGGATCGTACTGCTTTGCAAGTTCTTTCATAGTGTCCTCCCAAAAAATTTGATGAAGTGGGACGCAAAAAGCCGCCCCACGGAGCGTTCCATGGGACGGCTGTAATACATAACCGCGGTACCACCCAAATTGCGCGGAAAGCTCCGCGCCCCTTGATGCCCCTGTAACGTAGGGCAGACCCGAAAGCGGCTTACCGGCAAGGCTCACCGCTTCTGCTCCAAAGTGACAGTGCCCCGCCGGTATCCCGCCGGGTTTTCAGCTGCCCCCGGCTCTCTGTGCGGTCCCAGACGATGCACACTCTTTTTCAACGCATTTATAAAAAGAATATAGCGTTTTTTGTGGGATTTGTCAATCAGTTTTTCAAACCTTTCACCCAACGCACCAGCTTCCATACCTTTGCGCCCAGATGTGGGCAGTAACCCATCATCAGCGCCTGCAGCTTCTGGCTTTTGTGCTCCGACGGGATCTTCCACGCAGCGTGGCGGTGCGTGGAAGCCAGCTCCAGCAGTGTTTTTTCCTTTTCCGGGTCCCGCTCCGGCTGGTTGACCAGCCGGAAATACACCTCGGCGCAGGACATGATGCAGCGCTGATCCGTAGTACTGCGGAAGGGGTCCGGCTGCTCCTTTGCCAGCTGCCAGACCCGTTCCCATGCCAGTGCCGCCGTATAAAAGCGCAGGCTCGGTTTCTGCCGCACGGCAGAATCTGGTCGTTCAAGATAGGCATAGAGAGGGCAGTTCAAAAACGCCAGACTGCCAGCCTTGAGAAATTCCATCACAAAAAACAGGGTATCCTCCCCATAAAGCAATGCCGGATCAAAGCGGATACCCCGTAATATCTCCCGGTGGGTCAGCATCCGCCAGCAGTGCCCGCCGCTCCATTCCCGCATCCACGAATAATTTTCCGCCGTGATCCTCTGCGGTGCCGGGCATTCTGTCACTGTCCACAGGGACTGGTTTTCCTGTATACCGCGGTAGCGGCACATGGACATCCGGGTGCCGCAACTGCACAAGGCATCGTACAGCCATTCCAGATACTGCGGCAGCACAAAGTCGTCGGAATCCACAAAGCCGATGTATTCGCCCCTTGCCACATCCAGCCCAAAATTGCGCGCCGAGGACACCCCACCGTTTTCTTTGTTGAAAATGCGCACCCGGGCATCCTGCGCCGCATAGCGCTGCATGATCTGCCAGCAGTCGTCCGGCGAACCATCATTCACAACGATCAGCTCAAAATTCCGGTAGGTCTGCGCCAGCAGGCTGTCCAGACACGCGGGCAGATACTTTTCCACCTTATAGACCGGTACGATCACCGAGATCAGGGGGCTTTTTTCTGTATTCATCCGGCTCTCCTTTTTAAAATTTCCAACCCACGCCGCTTCAGCGCTTCGTACTCCACGCTGCGCCGGTAGAGCAATACGATCACTCCTGCAAACACCGCCGTATAAAGCAGCCCGTCCAAAACAAAAACGCCAAAATTGCCCACCGGAAAGCGCTTTACCCAGAGCATGGCTGCCGCCGAGACCGCCGCCACGATCATTGCACGCTTCAGGTACTCCGCAAAATAAGCCCGGAGCTTCTTCTGCCATGCATCCTGAACGCCATACTTCAAAAAGATATAGGGCTCCACCCAGACACAGGTGCACAGGCTGCTGATGATAGTACCCCCGATAATGCCGGCCACGCCGTACCGCTGCACCAGCGCCAGAGAGACCACCAGATTGATGATGGACTCCGCCACAGCCTTATAGCGGTCGTTCCAGAACAGACCCATGACCTCCCGGAACAGCAGGTTCGTCTGCCGCATCCGCGAGATATAGAATTCTGTCACAATGATCGCCACGGTCGTCATCGGGAAACAGTATTCCCTGCCAAACAGCAGCTCGATCAAGGGATTGAACAGCATCATCAGCCCGCCAGTCAGATAGGCAGACTGCACAAAAAAGAGAAAGTCCATCTCTTTATATACTTGGTACAGCCGGTCAGAGTTTTCCAGCGCCGCAAAATTACCCACGCTGCCGGAAAAAGCCGTGGCAAACTTGTTCAGCAGGTTGTTCAGCGCGTTGAGTACCAACCGGTAATTGGAGTAAAGCCCCACCGTTGCCAGACCGATGAAGGAGGACATCAGCAGGCTGTCCGTGTTGCGCACGATGACGGTGGCCAGCTTGTGCATACTCATTGCGCCGATGTTTTTCAGGATGCCGTTCCGTTCCTCCTTTTCCGGCAGCTCCCGGCGTTCCTTCAGATAGGGAAATTCCTTATCCGCCATGTGGGAGATAATGATGTTGGGTATGAACTGCACCACAAGCTGGATGGCAAGGTACAGGATAAAGTTGCCCGTCAGCAGCAACGCCACGATCTGCACGACGGTGCGGATGCACTCGCATACCAGTGTCCACCCGGTGCAGATATAGCTTTTCTGGTAGGCCTGATAAATAGAGCTTTTATAGTTCAGCAGGTAAGAGCAGGCAGAGGAAAGCACATACATCATGTAGATCAGGGTGATATGCTCGATGCCCTCGCCGCCCTTGATGAGGTGTGGTAGAAACGGCAGCAGCACCAGCCCGAACAACAGCACCGAAGCTGCCACCGCCCGGTACATCCACTTATAAAGGTTCATCAGCCGCGCCAGTTTCTGCTCGTCATCCCGGGCGGCCGGCTCGTACATACTGAACACCATAGCCGTGCCAATGCCCAGCTCCGCGAAATTAAGGATACTGAGCACATCGGTAAACAGACCGTTGACGCCCAGATATGCCGCCGAAAGGCAGCGGATAAAAACCATTCGGCTGATAAAGGACAGCAGCATCGTCAAAAACTGCCCGCCGATATTGACCAGCATATTGATGATAGAATAGCGTGTTCTCATGCGTTTTTTCTCTTTCTCCTCAGCCCTTGAACCCCCGCAGCCGGCTATATGTCTGCGGGAAGTGCCACAGCAGCCAGCTTTGCAGCCAAAGCCCGCCCGGAACGGTGCAGTACTGCCGGGTGCGGCTGACTACCTCAAACTGCATCCGCAGCATTTCCCGGCTGCGGGGTGCCTTGCGCAGTGCCGGTGGCAGCTGCCGGTACACCCGGCTCACGCTGCCCATCGTAAATTTTGCTGCATTTGCCAGCGCATCGTATGCACCATTTTCCACAAGACAGTCCCAATACCGCTGTGCTGCCTCGGCAGCATCAAAATGGCGCAGCGTTTTATTGCCGCTCATAATGCTGCCGCCGCGCTGCACATAATAATACAGTGCTTTTGGCACCACCACGGCCTTTTGGATCTGCAAACAGACCTCCGGGATCAAAAACAAATCCTCGTTCAGCTTGCCCTCCGGGTAGCGCAGCTGTGCAAAGATGGCACGGCGGTACAGCTTGTTCCACGCAGGCTGGATCATCGTATCTGTGGCATTTTTCAATAGTTCCCGTCCGGTAAAGACCTGCTCTGCAAGGCTGATATGCATCGGTGGGCAGAGTGCGCCCGTCTCGTCCACCTCGGCGTAATCGCACAGGGCAAGGTCCGCCCCGGTGCTTTGCACAGCCTTATACAGTGCTTCGTACATTTCCGGCGCAATGTAGTCATCTGAGTCCACAAAGCCGATCCATGCGCCCCTTGCTGCGTCCAGCCCGGCGTTGCGGGCGGCAGATAATCCTCCGTTTTTCTGGTGAATCACCCGGATGCGGGCATCCTTCGTGGCAGCGGCATCGCACAGCGCAGGGCAACCGTCCGGCGAACCGTCCTCCACAAGGATCAGTTCAAAATCCGTAAAGGTCTGCGCCAGAATGGAATCAATACATTTTGGCAGATAGCGTTCCACATCGTACACCGGCACGATGATGCTGAGCAATGGTTTTTCGCAGGGCACAGTGTGTTCCTCCCTATTATTTTCAATCCGTCACCTCGGTGCGCAGGCGGACAATGAGCCGCTCCATCAGCGCTACCCGGTTAAAAGGGGTCATCAGGTAAAAGCCGTCCGCATAGGGCGCAGCCGCCTTGGCGGCCTGCACCGAGACTTCCAAGCCCAGCTCCTCGCCTGCGGTACGGTCCAGCCCTTCAAACTTCTGGATGATGGCTTCGTCCACATGGATGCCGTTGACTTCGTTTTCCATAAAGATAGCGTTGCGCTGGCTGACCACCGGCAGGATGCCTGCCAGAATCTTTGCCCGCTCGCCCAGCGTCTCGCGGGTCTTTTTCAGGTTTTCCACTGCCTGTGCCGACAGCAGCGGCTGGGTGAGAAAGCCGCTCATGCCGTTTTCCAGCTTTTCTGCGGCGCGGCGCAGCTCCACCTCAAAATTGCGGGCGTTCAGGTTCAACGCCCCGAACACCGTGATGGGGCTGGGCATCTCCCGCCCTTCCCCGGCCAGCGACACGATATACTGTGCCAGCTTGCGGGAGTTGAACTGGTACACATTTTTCACCTCGTCCCGCTCGGCGGTGGGGATGGGGTCGCCGGTAATGGCAAGCACCTCCCGCACGCCCTCGGCGTACAGTCCCAGCAGCAGCGCCTTGGTGGCGTTCAGGTTGCGGTCCCGGCAGGTCATGTGGGGCAGCACGTTCATGCCCAGCTCCCGGTGCACCCGGCAGGCCACCAGCGAGGAATCCATCCGCGCCCGGGCAATGGGACAATCTGCAATGGTCAGCAGGTCGGCACCGGCGGCCTGCAGACGGCGGGCACCCTCGAGATAGGCCGTCAGGTCGGCATCCTTGGGAGAATCCAGCTCCACCGCAATGACCCTCTGCCCGGCGCGCAGCTTGCGCAAAAAAACATCGTCCGTTTCCACTACAGGCTTTGCTACTGCAGCGGGCTTTGCCGCCGGGGCGGCGGGCAGCGCTTCCGGCAAAGCATCCAGCGCGGTGTGCAGGGCAGCAATATGCTGCGGCGTCGTGCCGCAGCAGCCGCCCAGAATGCGCACGCCCTCGGCGGCAAGGCGGCTCAGTTCCCGGGCAAAATACGCCGGCTTGCCCTGATAGCGCACCTGTGCCCGCGCCACCACCGGGTAGCCCGCATTGGGCATGACCGAAAGGGGCAGTCCCGCATCTCCCAGCTGCTGCACCAGTGCCCGCATCGCACCCGGGGCAGACACGCAGTTCAGACCTACGGCATCCACCACGCCGCTCTGTGCCATGCGGCGCACCAGTTCGGCGCAGTAGCGGCCCTCGCGGGTGTAGCCGTCCGGCAGCACCGCAAAGGATACCAGTACAAAGGCCTCCGGCACGGTCTGCTTCAGCGCACGAATCGCTTCCAGCACACCTTCCTCGGTGCTCAGGGTCTCGAACAGAAAATTTCTCGCGCCCAGCAGTGCAAAGCGCTTTGCTACGGAAAGATATACCTGCTCCGCCGGGAGGTTCTCGGTGTCCGGCGCGGGGCCAAGGTCGGCAAACACCGCCGCGCCGGTCTCCCCTGCAGCCTTTGCTGCCAGCTGCCAACCCGCATCCGCCAGCTGCTCCCAGCCCGGCTGCTGCGCCGCCGCCAGACGCGGCAGGCTGAAGGTATTGGTCTTGATGGCGTCCGCTCCGGCGGCAAGATACGCCCGGTGCACCGCCAGAATGCCATCCGGGTCGGTCAGGTTTGCCTGTTCGCACTCCTGCCCCGGCTTTGCTTTATAATAGGTACCCATGCCGCCATCGAACAGCAGCGGACGCTGGGCTAACAGTTTGCGCACATCTAACATCGGTACTTTCCCTTTCCTATAAAAGATTTCATCTTTCAGTTTATCGTAGTTCACTCATCCGGTCAAGCGGTTTTCCTGATTTATCTTGCGGCGCGGCTGTTTTTGTGCTATCTTAAGGTGTATCTGAAAACAAAGAAAATGACGAATATTTCGCAAACACAAGCGGGATTTAAGGCAAATAGCCGCAGGAATCCTTTGTGGATTTCAAGGCTCTTTAACGCAAAATCCAGCTGTGTTTGTAGAAATAGACTAAATTTTCGACTTTTCAGATACACCCAAGGAATAAGTTTTTATAAAAGGGAGAGGATGGATCATGCGCCACACTGGCACACTTGAGCTGGAAACTGACCGTCTGCTGCTGCGCCGCCTGCTGTCGCAGGATGCCCCGCAGATGTACGAAAACTGGGCAAACGACCCGGCTGTGACCCGGTTTTTGCGCTGGGAACCGCACAAAAGCCCTGCCGAGACCCGGGAACTGCTTTCGGCGTGGGCAGAGCTGTATCCGAACCCGGATTATTACCAGTGGGCCATAGTGGAAAAGGCCACCGGACAGGTGTTCGGCTCCCTCTCCGTGTACAACGCCCTGCTGGGTGAGCCGCAGCAAAAGACCAAATGGCAGGGACTGGAGCTTTCCGGCGGCATCTGGGAGCCGGGCTACTGCATCGGGCAGAAGTGGTGGGGCAAAGGCTTTACCACCGAAGCGCTGCAAGCTGTGGTGGATTTCTGGTTCAGACAGGTGGGCGGTGCCTTTCTCACCTGCTGCCACGCGGTGCAAAACCCCGCCAGCGGCCGGGTGATGGAAAAGGCTGGTTTTGTGTACCACCACAACGATGTTTACCACAAATTTGACGGCACACCGGTGGAATGCCGGTGCTACCTTCTGACAAAAGAACGCTATGATAACAGAAAGGACTTACTTTGAGCGAGCTTTATGATATTTTGACCGAGACCCCTCCCACAAAGGTAGTGCTGCTGGCACTGGATCAGGGGCTGTGGGACTGTGAGCGCAGTCTGGCAGAGCTTTCTGCCCTGTGCGAGGCCAACCACATGGAAGCCGTGGCACAGATCACCCAGAAACGCCAGACCCCGGAGACCGGCATCGTGCTGGGCAGCGGCAAGCTGGAGGAAGCTTCCCTTGCCGCCCAGACGCTGGGCGCGGAATGCGCTGTGTTTGACGGCGAGCTGACCGGCAGCCAGATCCGCAACATCTCCAATGCGCTGGGCGGCTTGGAGGTCATCGACCGCACCATGCTGATTTTGGAAATTTTCCGCAGCCGCGCCGTGACCAACGAGGGCAAGCTGCAGACCGAGCTGGCGCTGCTGCGCTACCGTCTGCCCCGCCTGCAGGGCATGGGCGAAGCGCTGAGCCGTCAGGGCGGCGGCGGTGGCGGCGGCGGCGGTGCCCGCCGCGGTGCCGGTGAGACCAAGCTGGAGCTGGATCGTCGTCATGTGCACGCCCGTATTGACGCGCTGGCTGAAAAGCTGGCTGAGATGGAAAAGCGCCGGGGCGAGAGCCGCAAGGCCCGCGCCAAGACCGGAATGCCGGTGGTAAGCCTTGTGGGCTACACCAACGTGGGAAAATCCAGCCTGATGAACGCCCTGTGCGGCCCCAGCGTAGCCGAAGCCGATATGCTGTTTGCCACACTGGACCCCACCAGCCGCAAGCTGGTGCTGCCCAGCGGCATGGCGGTGCTGCTGGTGGACACGGTCGGCTTTGTGTCCCGCCTGCCCCACAATCTGGTGGAAGCGTTCAAGTCTACGCTGGAAGAGGCCGCATGGTCGGATGTGATCGTCCGGGTGGCAGATGCCGGGGACGAGCAGCGTGAGGAGCAGCTGTCTGTGACCGATGAGGTGCTGGACGGGCTGGACTGTGCCGACATTCCCCGCCTGACCGTGTACAACAAGTGCGACAAGCCCAACACCCTGAGCTTTGACCCCGATATCCTGCTGACCAGCGCCAAGACCGGCTACGGGCTGGACAAGCTGCTGCAAAAGCTGGACGAAGTGCTCAGCGACCGGGTGCACACCATCCGGGTGCTGCTGCCCTACGACAAGCTGGGACTTGCCGCTCCCATGCGGGAGCGCGGCAGCGTGCAGGCAGAGGAATACCGGGAGAATGGGCTGTATCTGGAAGGCATCGTCAAGACCGAGGACCTGCACTGCTTTGAGGGCTATCTGGTCTGAGCGGCAGGCAGTTGCTGATCATCTCACATTATAGCAATTCAACTTTTTAATGCCCCAGCAACAGCGTTGAATTGCATATCGCAAATATGCTGTTTGAATGTTGCACTAATTTCTTGTCTTGCGATAAAACAGGCGGCTGCGCAAAGTGCTGTGCAGCCGCCTGTTTTTTCATTTAACCAACATTGATATGCCCCACCGGCATGATCTTGCGCTTGTTGTCGTCCGGTTTGGCGGTCAGGCTCATGGCAAAGGCCACCGGGCCCACACGACCCATGAACATGACCAGCATATACAGGATCTTTGCCCCGTTGTTCAGCTGGCTGGTCACACCTACGGAAAGTCCCACCGTGCCAAAGGCCGAGCAGGACTCGAAGATGGCATCCACCACCGACACCGCGTCCGAGGTGTTGTAGTACACCACGATGGCCGAGCCGATTGCTGCCACCGCGCCCAGCACGATAATGGTCAGCGCACGGTAGACCGTCTTAGACTCGATATGATGGTCGGCGATCACGCAGTCGTCGCGCCCCTGCGCCACGCTGCGGATGGTCAAAATGATGACTGCGAAGGTGGTCACCTTCACACCGCCGCCGGTAGAGCCGGGCGCTGCGCCGATGAATTGCAGCACGCTCATCAGCAGCTTGCTCAAGGTACCGCAGGAAGCCAAGTCCACGGTGTTCATGCCGGCGGTACGGGTGGATACCGACTGGAACAGCGAAGCCATCACCTTGCCGGGCACCGACAGCCCGCCCAGCGTGGCGGGGTTGTTCCACTCCATCAGTCCCAGCCCCAGCGCGCCGCCCAGCCATAAGATCACCGAGAAGGACAGCACCACCTTGGCGTGCAGGGACAGGCGGCGTTTTTTGTACCACTGGCACAGTTCCACCCAGACCATAAAGCCCAGACCGCCGGAGATGATCATGAATATGATCACCGCCTGCACATAGTAGTTGTTGACATAGGGCACCAGCGAGGAGTACGCCCCGAACCGTCCGAACAGGTCAAAACCCGCATTGCAGAAGGCCGAAATGGCGGTGAACACGCTGATCCAGACACCCTCCAGCCCGAACTGCGGCACAAAGGCGAACAACAGCAGCAGAACGCCGATGCCTTCAAACATCGCCGCCAGTCCCACAACGATCTTCAGCACGTTTTTGGCCTGATCGTAGCCGTCTGCCGAGACGCTTTCGCCCAGTAAGCGCAGGTCCCGGAAGCCCATGCGCCGGCGCATGGCCAGCGCAAAAAAGCTGGTAAGGGTAACAAGGCCAAGGCCGCCCACCTGAATGAGCAGCAGCACCACCGCCTGCCCGAACCACGTGAACTGCGTCCATGTATCCCGCACCACCAGACCGGTGACGCAGGTGGCACTGGTGGCTGTGAACATGGCATTGAGCACATCCAGCCGTCCGTGCCTGCTGGCAATGGGCAGGGTGAGCAGCAGCGTGCCCAGCGCGATCACGATAATAAAGCTGACGCAGATGATCTGGGTCGGGGTGCTCAGTCCCAGCTTTTTCCACCGGAGCGACCTCTGATGCCGCAGCTTTTTGCGGATATTTTTCATTTTTTCCATAGCATCCTCCCTGCGCAGCACACAGCCGCCTTGCATTCCTTTATAGCATACACCATTTTGCCCGCAGGTTCAACTTGATTTTACACCCCGGTTGCGGTATTATAATATGGTACTGTATTTTGGGCGGCTGTCCTGTGCCCCCAAGGATGCAGGCTCCTGTCTCCGTAGCTCAGCTGGATAGAGCGTCCGCCTCCTAAGCGGCAGATTGTTCGATTCCTTCGAGCAGTAAAAATTGCATAAAACTTATAAATGTCTCAGTAGCTCAGCTGGATAGAGCACACGCCTCCTAAGGTTGTGCTCTACCAGCTGCCTTACGGGGAAAAGTGATCGTTGCCAGTCTCAATTTAATATAAGTCTCTGTAGCTCAGCAGGATAGAGCGTTCGCCTCCTAAGCGAAAGGCCGTGGGTTCGAATCCCGCCAGGGACGCCAGCAAACACGCCGAAAACCTTTGATTTATCAGGGTTTTCGGCTTTTCTTATTTCTGCGGCTTTTGTGGCTTTTTTGCAAAAAACCTTGGTTTGCTAACATTTGCTAACGAGATTTGGCCTTTTGCTAAGAAAGGCGGTAAGTCAGAGGTTCGATTTTTACCAAAGGAACTTGCAAACATTTGTTAGCAGAAATTAGAGGAAGTTGCAAACAAAATCGCGAATTTGCTAACATCGCTCAAAAATGCTTTCAGAACCTTGCTAACAAAAAAAGTGTTTGGTCACTGTGCAAAGTGGTTCAAACGAAGAAAACCTCTCACAAAGTGAGAGGCGTTCTTCTGAGGGAGGGACTTTATAAAGCTTTTGCCAGCTGCTTGAGCAGTGCGGCAGTTTCGGGATTTTTAAGCAGTTCCAGTATCTTCGCTGCATCACTTTCATCACTTTCAGTGACGGCAGTATCCGCAGTTTTAGGCTCTGTATCTTCAACAGGGTCAGGAGTCTTGGATGAGTAAAATGCTTCCTCCAATCGCTGAGCGTTTATGCAGCGATCCTCGTCGATGATGTGAGAGTAGACATCTGCAACCATTTTTACCTGAGCATGACCAGAGTCGCCCTGGACGGATTTCATATCGCCACCATTGAGTTTCAGCTTGTAGGTGATACTGGAGTGACGGAGAGAATGGAATACAACATGAGGCAGTCCGTTTTCTTTGATAAGTTTATTGAAAGCACGGTTAATCACCTGGCTTTCCATCGGACGGCCATTGCTGGAGCAAAAGACCAGGTTATTGTCGATGTATTCATCTCCAAACAGATCCATCAGCTCATCAATTTCTTTTTTTCTCTCTACCAGCATATAGGCAACTGTTTTCGGCAGGTACACGCGGCGAATACTGGTTTTGGTTTTAGGCTCTTTCAGGACCAGAGCAGTATGGGTACTGGCTATGCAAGGTGGAAACTTCTTAATAACACCTTTGTCGCTCAAATCGTCCAATGCACCTCGTGTAACCCGTTGCAGCTCTTTGTTGACGAATATATAAGCTGAACCATTTTCTATGCTCTGTGGTGCAATATCAATGCAGTCCCAGGTAAGGCCCAGCATTTCACCAATGCGTAAAGAGCAGGAGAACGCCAGATTTAAGGCAAGGGAGAGGATAGAATCATCACAGACTTCCATAGCCTTGCTCAGCGTTTCGGCAGTCCATATATCCCGTTCTTTATGTTCTTCTTTGGGAAGTGTCGCATTCAGGACAGGGTTACGGCTGATTAGTTCCCAACGCACCGCCTGATTAAAGGCACTGCGAAGTAGCTTGTGAATTTCTCTTACTGTATGCGGGGTCAGATATTCGCTTGTGGGTTTGCGGTTGTTGACGCTTACCGTTTTCACAGAGAGCAGATCACGGTAATACTTATCCATCATCCTTGGAGTGATGTCGGATAGTAACATATCTCCGATAATAGGAGTTATGTAGTTTCTCGCCAGACCACGGCGGCTTTCATATGTTGACATTGCCCAGGTATTTACACCATAGATGGACATATATTCATCGAGCAGATCGTTCAGGGTCTTTGCCGTAGGAATAAAGAAGGTTCCAGAGTCCTGCTCATACTCAATTTGCTTTTTTCGTTTTTTTGCTTCTGCATTTGTGCTGAAGGTTTCCCAACGCTGTCTGCGTTTTCCGTTTTCATCTGTGTAATCATACACCACAGAATATTTGCTTTTACGCTTCACGATAGATGCCATTTTCATTGCTCCTTTCTGAGATTTTCACATAATGAGTTTGCTTTTGATACCAGGCTTCAAAACTGCTGGTAATGATACGAATTCTTCGATCAATCAAGGTCGTCTCAAAATAGCCCCTTTTAACAAGGTCATAAGCTGTGCCAGATTTCAGCCCCAAAAGATCCGCCATTTCCGGAACTGACATCGTAGTATGCCTCCATTTCTCTCCGGGCGGTGTACCATCCACTTTTTTATAGTGGAACTGGCAGGCATACCAATCTTCAAAGCTATCCAGCATAACTCTCATTCGTCCGGCCACTTGAATTGTTTTGAAATAGTTCTTTTTAACCAACCAGTAGGATTCTACTTTACCAAGCCCAAGCATTTTGCCCATCTCTGGTACAGACATACTGGTCTTTACTCTTTGTTTTTGCATGGCTTTTGCCTCCTCTATAAAGTTTTTCTTGCTATGGCCTCATTGTAAGAGAAAGCAGAAAAAAAGTTAAGGATGTCGATTTGGAGATCGGCATCCTTGACAAATCATTCATCTGCGTGATCCAGCCAGTCATCAAAGCTCTTTTTGGAAATGCGGATATGACCGCCGACTCTGACGCTGTGGAATACACCTTGTTTTACCAGATTATATGCTGTGGGACGACTGATACCCAGAATGTCCTGAATCTCATCGACCGTATAGGTTCTTTTGTCATAGCTGACAGGATTTTGTTCATTAAAGCGGTTCAATTCCGCAATTCTTGCTTCAAACATAAAAACGCCTCCTTTATCCGGTAAGTGGCCTTACGGAGCCTCCATTTCCTCCGGAATATGAATATCTAAACTAACTTGCAGAGCATCATCAATCGCTCTCATTTCTTCGCGAGATACGCGCCCAATGTACGATAAAACACGCCTTTTATCAATCGTTTTAATTTGCTCCAGCAGAACAACAGATTTCAGTCCAAGCTCTGGAACGCTCTCCAGTGCATAGTGTGTGGGCAGCTCCTTTTTCTTAATCCATTTACTGGTGAGTGGAGCTACGATCAAAGTGGGGCAGAAAAAATTCCCCACATTGTTTTGAAGAACCAGGACAGGACGGGTGCCGCCTTGCTCTGATCCAAAATAAGGATTCAAATTGGCATAATATAAATCCCCACGCTTATAAATCCAATCTTCTTTCATGTTCATCCTCCTATGTTTTGAGATTTGATTATGTAAGAAGGAGGCTCTGCAAATTACAGAGTCTCCTTCAATTTAGCGCCTGTTTTATCCCTTACTTGTCCACGACACCCCAGGGACTTGGGTAATCATTAAGCCGCAGATGGCTGGCCTGCTTCTCAGGAATTTCACCTCCACTTCGTTTAGTCTTACCCATGGCCTGCGACGGTTGTTATCACGCTCGGACTATGGCTGTAAGAGAGCTTTCCTCCTTGTTATGCCATGACCGGATGCCATCCGATGTATTCCAGCCTGATATATTTCTGATAAACCGCAAACTCATCTATACAGCAAAAATGGGTTGGCCTGTTATGTGAGTGGCAGCTCTCAGAAAATATACCGCTGATGTAGCGGCTATTACGCCCAAAGAGGATCAAACTTAATGATTCGTATATCAGGTTGTCAAGGTGCAAGTGAAAGGATTTCCCTCTCACTTGCTACTGCCACTTTTTTAGAAAATCGCAACCAACTTTTTTATTTTTTCTTCGATTTTTTTCAATCGCTTATCTGCGGCTTGCCGAGTAATACCATATCGTTGGGCTAAACAAGTTGCATTTGGTATCTTCATTTCATAATAGGACAATATAAAATCTCGTTCTGCCGGACTCAGCTTCAATAGAGCTTGGTGTAAATCCTCAAGAAGTAAATTCTGAATAGCTTGTTCCGCAGTATCAACAGATTCATCCACAAACAAATCTGTATCCTGATAACCTTCCTCTGTGCCGTCACGATCTCCCACATGAGAAGCCGGGAATATAGAGCGGCTTTTCTCATGTTCCTGGAGATAGCGGCTGTGGCGGTCCTCCTGCTGGTATTTTTCAAAATCTTTGCGAGAACATTCCATGATAATGCGGTCATCTTCATCACGGAACATTTTGACTGTTTCAACAAAAAAGCGCCCAGTAAAGCAACCATTGCGGCGTGCCTTACTGAACGCTGAAAAGCTGATTTCCTCCCATTCCTGTGGGCTGTTATTTTTCCAAATGAATACTCTCGTCATATCCTTTCCTCCGTTCAAATTCTTGGTAGTCAGCGAATTTGAACGGTGTCATGGATATTTTGCTATGTACGCCTCCCAGCGCATACCGGCCTCCTAATACCGGGCAAAGAAAAAGGCCGGAAGTGTTTTCACCTCCAGCCATGTTCCTGCCGCCATTTTGCCGCAGGAATGAAAAAAGCCCGGTTAATGCCGGGCCTTATGTAGAAAAGTATTCAATTTAGCGCATTCCTGCCACTATACCAAGTATAGCAGATCGGAAGTCGGAAGGGAGTAGGGATTAGGTCGGGGATTTGTCGGGATTTAGTCGGAATTTAGTCGGAATTTAGTCGGGGCAGCTCCTCCAGGACTTCTGGAATAGAATATCCAAACAAGCAAACAGAAAATAAATAGATGGCTTCTCGTTTTCGGTCATAAAAGACACTGCGTTCTATATTTAGTTCTTCCAGCAATTCTTTCTCTGTACTGTTAAACCGATAGATGAATTGCTTAGTCAAAATTTCATAGTAAAGTTCTCCTCGATCCGGATACCGTTTCAGACGAAGGAGTGCACGGTCAATAATATTGACCAGCATTTGATTTTGAACAAGGCAGCAAACTTTTTCTTCAAAGGCTTGCAGTTCAATATCTGGTGCAAAATTTTCAAGATAGCAGAGGCCAGACTCTATATCTTGTTCTCCCATAATCCAAGCGGTTTCTTGTAATTCTTCTGCCCGCTCACTCAGAACCCAGACTACATCACGGTAAATCTTTAGAATCAGCTTACTTCTATGAAACGCAGCGTCGCTGTTAAGCCCCAAAGCTGTTAGCCTGCTGTTACATTTTTGGATTGTTGTGCTTTCTTTTCTCATAGAACATCCCTCCTTGTTCGCAATATTGCGAACATATTAGGTACAAAATAGCATAGCAGAGGAGCGTGAGAGAGGGCAGTGCCTCTCTCTATTCCCCCATTTGGTTATATCAGGTTTCTGGATTTTAGACGAATCTGCATTGCTTGCTTGGAAACCTCAAAAATATTTGCCATTTCAGCAATGAGCTGTTCATCTGTCCGGCCTATTCTAAGCCGGTAAAAACATTTTTTGATCTGCGGTAAAGGCATCAGCAGAGCAGAGGCCAGGGTATCCGCCTGATGCTCAATTATGCCATGACTTTCGTCGGAAGAAACATTTCCGTTATAAGCAGCAACATCTCCAGTACCGGAGTATAACTTCTTATGTAGTACCCAATGAGCCAGCTCATGGGCACAGGTAAAACGGAGCCGCCCTAATTTTGATGGATCACAAAGCCGTTCATCAATTAAGATTGTACCAGCTCTTACTGCAATCATTCGATACTGTCTCTGTATCTGGTCATATAAAACAACGGCACCATCATCGAAAATTGTTTCCCCTAATATCTTGGGGTTTTTTCTTAGTGTATGAAACTCCAGGATTAGATCAAACTTTGTCTCGATAATGGTTTCGATTGGCACAGAACATGGTTGCCCGGATAGCAGAGAGGGATCATATTCCATCAGGATTTTTCGCCCTACCGCCTCGATTGCTTCTGTACGGATTTGTGGAATTGACAAAGCTATCCCCCCTATCGTTTACGCTCCTTTAGCATTTTCATAAATGTCTGCCATTCTTCATCGGTAGCGTCTACTTCTTTTGCCACACGCAAGGCTGCCCGAACAATATCTTTTTCCATGATATAGTCTGGCAAATCAGCAGATACTGTATTGCGTGATTTTGCAGCCAGATCCAAAAGCAACTCATATTCTGATTTATCCAAATTCAGAAAGGCGGAGATGCGTTCCACAAAATCTCCATTGGGTGCAGGACGGCGGCTTTGTTCAATATCACACAGATAGCCGTAAGCAATATTCAAATGCTTGGCTGTATCGCGTAAATTGAATTTGTGCGCCTTGCGTTTCTCGGCTATAAATGATCCAAAAGTTATATTGCCCACAGCATTCACCTCTCATTTGTTCGACGAACTGCGAACATCTTGCTTATATTGTATATCGAACATCTGTTCACTTCAAGGATAAAAATTTCATTTGAAAAGAGGTGTTAAAAATCAATAACACCTCTTTTGCGCTATATAAATTCCTGAGCGATTTGCTGTATTTCTGTAATGCACTCTTTTGGGGATAGAATCTTTATTTTCCCCTTGAATTTGAATATCCAGCCATAAAAAGTTCCACTGGGGTTCACTTCAATTTTTGCTGTGAAGTGCGCGTCATCATATCTCTCAACAGGGGCATCTTCTCCATAATGATCTATGATTACTCTCATCAATTCGTTTTCACATAGAAGGGTTACTTCCTTCGATGACTCCGATGTAAACATATCAACCATTTTATTTGTATAGGAGGCTACATCAAATCCCTCTATCGGCATAAAGCAAGTTTCAAGATTTTCTACACTTGTTAGCCGATCTACACGGAAGTGAGCAATCTTCTGATGCTTCAGAGAAAATCCAATCAAATAGTAATGGTCATTTTTCCATTCCAGCGCATAAGGATTTACGACATAATAATATCCATCATGCTTTAAGATTTTCTTTTTTTCTTGAGTATATTCATAGTATTGGAACCGAATTTGCTGATGGTTTCCAATCGCTGTTTGGATATTGTCAATGATGTAGTAAACCTTTTCATTATGCGGTTTGACACGGCTGGATAAAGCAGCAAATTTTTGAAGCTGCTTTGCCTGATGTAGACTGGTCAGACGGCATAATTTCTGCACCAGCTCCTCAGACTTCTTGGCAGAAATGATCTTCGAGGATGCTACTGCGTCTGTCAGCATTTTCAGTTCTGGATACTCAAACAGGCGGTTTCCCATAAAATATTGGTTTTGGGTACTCTTAACCACCACAATATCAATCCCCGCATCGATCAGCGCATTGGTATCTGCGTAAACAGTCTGCCGCACTGCCTGAATTCCTTTTCCATTCAGATGGGCAATGATGTCAGATACTGTGGCGGGATGGTTTTCATCGGTCCGCTCATAGAGAAACCGGAGTAATTCCAGTATCCGCATATTTGTTGAATTCTGCATACTTCACCTCCTCGATTCTTAAAATGGCCTATTTTGTATGGTGTCCAGCCCCAAAGACCAGAAGCAGGGCGACAGCACAGAGAAGCAGGCCGATCCAATTTCGATCTATAATCAGCTTGATCACCGCCACAAGCAGAAGTCCGCCTACCAGGAGCACAACGCCATTCATTCAGCGTCCTCCCGAAGCATAGTTTCCCATGTTGATGTCCAGCACCCCTCTGGGCGGCTGGATCAAGGCATCTTCATATTGGCACTTCCACTGGATCTCCCGGCACATCTGGCCATCCGCCACGCCGTCTATGGTTTCCCCATCCTCAATGGGGTTATCATGCTCCAGAATATAGGACGCTGCATTATAGGCGTGGTTTACCACCCAGTTGGGGTCCATGCCGTGGAAGTGGTACTGGAGATCCGGCAAAAACAGGGTGCTCATGCCCACCGTGTCGATGAGCATATCCTCCGTGCCCTCGATGTTGAAGAAACGGACATTGACGCCAAAGCGGATGAACCGATCCGGCCCCTCAATCTGATGGGAGCGCACATCCTCTGCCAGAAACAGCTTGCCGCAGTTCTGGAAATAGAACGCCTCACAGGTGGGGTACAGCTCTGCCAGAGCCTCCAGAAAGTCGGCATCCAGGTTGGCACGCTCCAGCGCTGGAAGCGCCGCAGTCAGCATATCGGTGGCCACCACCTGATATTTGCACTCCCGGAAGATCCGGTCACGGTCCTCCTGGCAGTCCCACATCTGGCTCATCAGAAAGGCATCAAAGCCTTTGCCCTTGAACTTGTCGCATTTCATCACCATCAGCTGTACCGGGCACTTGCCGTCCTGAAATTCCGCGACATGATCCAGGGCGGCAAAGCCGGCCATTTTCTTATCATAACAGAAGCACTCTGTTGATCCGATGTGCTTCTCCATTATGGCAGTCATTTTTTCTTTATCCGGCATTTCTACCGGCTCTTTGAACAGCATCTGAATGAGATAGGGACCTCCGGGCTGGGGGCCTTTTTTGTCGTCCAGATTTTGCTGGAAAGCTTTATTGCTCATTTGGTTTCCTCCTTCTTTTCTGGGAACAGTTTCCACCGAAACTCCAGCTCTTTCTGGACAAACTCTTTCGGCAGGCCGCGGGGGTTGGCGATGAGATACCATACCCGAAAGGTGCGCTTCTTCGGATCTGTTTCCTGCCGGTAGAGCTGATAGCTCGCCTCATCCTCCTGTGTCCACTGTCCTGTCTGCCGCTTGGCCTGCACAAAGGGTTCCACCACCTGGTCCAGTTCCTCTCTGGTGCGGCTTGAGGCCCAGGCTTGATCCACATCATTGGCGTGGGAGAGGTGGAACAACATCGAACCCATCCAGTTCTTTGCCTTGTGTCCAGGCGTTCCGCGCAATTCCGCCTGATGGTGGTACTCCGCCAGCTGCTCCGATGTTCCGTACCGTTCCACCATCTGCTCCCGCACATGAATGCACCAGCTGTAATCCTCCGGCTGGATAAAGGGGGTGCAGACCGGTTGGAGCGCCTCTGCTGGGTCCACCTCAAAGCGAGAGATAAAGTCAAGGTAGTGGGCTTGGATCAGGGGCAGGAAGGTGTCCAGCAGCCCGGTGTCCAGCCGCAGATCCTCTGTCAGCATCCGAAAGAACGAACCGCCTGTTGTCGGTTCTATTTTGAAAGAGTAGAGACAATCATCTCCCTGCTTTATGATACAGGTGAAGCCCACCTCCACATTCCCATGGCCGATTTCGTAGTCTATGTAGTTGTAGCGGCTCCGGTCAAACCAGATCTGATAGGTCAGCCCGTTTTTCATTTTCTTTTTGAAGTCGCCCTTTTTCAGACGCTTCCAGCCCTTTTCCTCCAGGCCCAGGCCGTTCCACAGGTAGTCCAGAAGTTCCTGAATTATATCTGCCGGCCGTTTTTGTTCCACGGTCTCCACCCCCTGACGAATTCTCTTTAATAGTCAAGCAGGATAGGCACCTGCTGCTCCTCGGCAAACCGCATGGCCCGCCAGAACATGGAGAAGGCAAACTTGGCAAGGGATTGAGTGTCATACTGGGTGTGTTCCGGGATGTCTGCCTTGCTGTACTGTCCATCTGAGTCTACGGTTCCGTCTACCGGGTATCCCTCCGTGTCTGCCCAGCCAAGGATAGTGTCCTCATCGGCCTGCCATGCCAGCTGGTTCAGCTTTTCCAGCTCCTTCCGCAGTCCGCCCAAGGTGGCGATCATCGTCTGATCATCGGTGGGCAGAGGGCCTTGGAATAGAAAGCTGTCGGTGAGGGGAAGCCACCAAGTCGCGCCCCGAAGCAGGGACCACACCCGCTCCTCGTCCGATGCAAGGCGGGCAATCAGGGGATGCTCCCCGAAGTCCCAGTTCTTCTCCACGGTGAGAGGCACCGGTTCCTCGTATGTATGACAGGCAGCCACCAGCAGCATAGCGCCAAAGGCATCCCAATCCGGCTTATCGGTGTAATAGGGCCGCTCGTTGTCCTCCGGCCATGGAGTGTAGGGCGGCTGGTTCGGCTGGGAAATGGCGGCCAGGATCTGATCCCGCCAGTTCTCCACCGCCGCCTGAACATCGGTCGGAGACAATTCCTCGTCGTCGGCGGGTTCCCCATCCGGGGTGATGCGGTTGAAGGAATATCCGTTTTCCTCCGCCCACTGCTGAACAACAGTTTTCCAGTTGTGAGAATAGTACCGGGTCAGCGTCCCGGCGTAAATGTCAAGTCCCATAAGTTTCACTCCTTTTTTGTCTATATCATTTCATACAGCAGGGCAGCGTCGTCCTGCACCAGTTCCAGATGGGAGCGCAGCGTTTCCAGTCCGCTTTGCACCGCCTCGGTGGGCAGGTCCCAGTCCGGGGCAATTTAAGCAGCCAGTTCCGGGAGGTCCCGCTCCCGCAGAGCTGCCAGCAGTTTAGACGCCAGCTCTCCCTCCAGCAGAGCGCAGTCCAGGGTGTCCTCGGTCTGGGGAGCAGGAAAACGGACATCCATATCCAGCACGCTCTCACACCAGTCCCAGATGGCCATATAGACCGCACCGGAGCAGTCGCCGTTGGACAGTTCCTGCCGCCGGTTATTTTTTATCAGATAAAAGGACGCAATCTGTGACATGGCAGTTCCTCCCGAATATATTTTCAGTGTTCATTGAGATACCTCGCCAATTTCTTCTCCAGCAGTTCTGTCATATCGTTGCAGAGTCGCTTGACCTTGTCCTGCTCATGGGCGTAGTACCAGATGGTTTCCTCTCCGGGGCGGAGTAGGAGCTGGTCGCCGTCCGCTTCTTTCCAGAACTCGCCCAGCACGCAATACCGCTCTCCGTGGATGGTCAAATTAAATGTTCCAGAGAGTTCAACGATTACGCCTGTGAATACATTGATGCCTGCGGTCAGCAGGAAAAACTCCCGCACCTGGGCCGGGAGCGTGAAGTCCATCACGCTTTCTTGATTCCCGATTTGCTCCTCCGTGGTGGCGGGCTTGATCTCATCAGAGGGGTCCAGCACCTTTGCCAACGCCTTGGAGAACTTGGGGTATCGGCCAAATAGTTCTGGGTGGCTGGCCTTGAATTCCTTTTGCTTTTCCCGCTGCACTCGCTTCTGCTCCTTGCAGAACGCATCCAGCTCCGCCAGATACCGCTCCTGGTAGAGATTGCTGGCCTCAAATGCTGTGCCGCTCTTTTCCAGAATGGCGATGGCTCCCTTTTGGCTGCCAAACACCGGGACCCACTGGAAACCATGCCGGCAGGGCTTTAGCTTCAGAAATTCGCCCCGACTCAGCAGGGTTTCCAGTTCCGGCTCATGCTCGTCCCACCAGTTCCGCCAACTTTCTGGTGTTTCCCGGCCTTCGACCAGGTCCAGGAGCTTTGCTGTCAATGATTCTGTGTTCATAGGTGTCCACGCTCTTTCTCCGCCATCACTTCCACATTACTCGGTAGCACAAAGCTCATTCATTTTTGGAATCAGTATTTTATCCATCCATTGACAAACAACCTCAAAGGCAATGTCAATTTTTTCTTCATTTCCTATATCAAGATATATTTCATTGTCTCTCAAACTGTAAAACAGTGGTTGTGTGTTGGCGTCTGGTTTGGCATAACCATAAGGGTCGTATGGACGGGTGTTGATTATATAGCAAACCTCTATGCTTATGCTATCCTTTGTGTTCCCGCCGAATGAGGAAAACGCAATCATATAGGTGAAATTTTTACTGTGCCTCGTAAGTGTTTTGTCGGATTTTTTATACTTGAATCCTAAATGCCCGTACTTTCCTTGCAACTTGGTTCCAAGCATTTGCATTGCTTCGCTAAAGTTCATTGTGCCCCCTCCATATTCTCATCATAGGTGCTCCTTATGTCTCATGCAAATCCGCATCCCGGTATCTCGGCCCGATAAATACAGAGATATGGACCCCAGCCTGATTCCACTCGCCCGGCAGATAGATCAGGCAAGTGAAACTATCCGCTGTCTGGCTGTTGGACGCTCGGAAATCATACCGTCCCAGTTCCTGCTCATTGGCAGGAATCCGCTCCACCTCATCCAGGCCAATGGCTCCCGCAAACGCCTGAAAGTGATTCCAGATCTGTTCTGTATCAGAGCGGTTCAGCGAAACACCAGAATGGTAAGAGGGCCCGCTTGCGGTTCGCCTTCTTTTCTTGGAACCATCTGAGCCACAAACAAACACTCGCTTTTTCTCTATAATCCAGTCTGTGTTCTTTAAGGAAGGGATGGCATCCGAGAGGAGAACGGCAAATTCATTCAGGTGTTGCTCCCATAGTACGATGGCCACTTCTAACGACTGGGGCAAGCTATGTTGATTTGATTTGTTCATGCCTTTCTCCTCCCGTGATGTTACTCAATCCCACCAGAAGTACCAGACGGTGGACTGCCGCAGGACATCCGCCAGATTGCCCACAGTGGGGTCATCTTGTTCTTGATCCACGATGTCCGGGCAGAAGCCGTACTGCTCTGTGGCGACCTCCATGGCCTTCTTCTGGGAAACAGGGGCTGGGAGCAGGAACTCCAACTCATCGTGGCTCATAGCGGCGGGGATGGCACCATGCTGCTCGAACCAGTATTTCGCCACTGCCATCAGGTCCGGCGTGTCGGGGCACTCATTCCAATTTCCAAAGGGCAGGTAGGCGAATATCTCCCAGGGGTTCTTGACCGGAATTTTGGCCAGAATGAGCGGATAGGTCATGTGGCTATCCGAATCCCAATAGCAGGAGAAGCGGTCATTGTCATAGCCGCCCTCCATCTCGCCCAGGACTTCCGCCTCCCAGTCCATGTCATCGTCCTCGGCTTCTTCCTTGCGCTGGCCGGTCAATTCCTCCAGAACCGCCTTTCCGTCCTTGATGGGAGCGGAGAGCATCTTCTTTCGATACTCCTCTACTGTTTTGAGGTCAAATTCGTAGAAGTCCGCATTGTGCTCCGGATCGGCGTTCATCACCAGACACTCCAACAGCGTTTCATCATCCGCCTTGATGAGCACGGGAACAAAGCCCTCCCGTACCCCCAGCCGCTGGGCGTAGCTGTATGCCGACATGATGGGGTCATCATCTGCCATGGATGGGAAATAGGTACACTCGCAGTCCAGATACTCCATGATGGCCTGAGCAACCTCGGAAGGCTCCAGCGTATCCTCGTCGAAGTCCTGTCCCTGCCAGTTTTCAAACCGTTCCCCGATCACCTCTGCCATAGCCTGATAGTAGTCCTCGTCAAAGGGGATGAACAGGTATGCCTCCTGCTGGAACTCATTGGAGTGATACCGTTCCGGGCCGAAGAAGCGGAGGGCATTGTCGTCAATGTCGGCAGGATAGTAGGGGCTGTCACCCTCTCCGTAGTAATAGCCTGCAAAGGCACGGCCTTGCTGATTGAACAGCACAGAGAACAGACAGCCGTCCAGCTCATCTTGGATGAATGCCCTCAGGTCTACGCTGGCAGGGTCGGCTTTGACCTGTTTGACCACTTCGCCGTGTTCTTTCAGGAAGTCCTCGCCCATCAGGTCGTGCTCCATGCACCAGCGCAAGTAGATGGCCATGTGGTTATAAGCATTGATGGGGTCAATAGGCAGTTCCTTCTCCTCAATGCTCTCAAGGTGATAGGAAGCGTCGTCCATCTCACCGTCAAAATTATCATTGGAAAGGGTGCCACGGGTGATCGCATTCTGGCGAGTGGGGTTTACAACAAAACTGATCCCCCTCATCTTGTTCAGCAGAGCGTCTACATCATGTTCCAGTTTATAGTCCAACTCGTCCTCATAAAGCGGAATGACCTGATAGAAGTTGACCTCCTCGCCGCCCGGCAGGGTGCAGACCTCGCCGCCCTCCTCTGTACTTTGGGGGCCGGTGAGAATGGCGGCACACAGCTTCGTATTTTCCGCAAAGTTCTCCTTGTTATCCATGGTATGTCCAAAGCCCAGCCAGGTATCGCTGGCAATGGGAAGGCGGGCCAAGGATTTCAGCAGGCGGATGGGCCAGTACCACTTTTCGTCTTTCATGGACTCCTGATCCAGCTTCCAGTCCGCAGGCAGGGCAATGGCCAGCTCCGCCCGCTCCAGCTTATATTCCGCCAGTTCCTCCGGCACATTCATCCGGTGAGCGCCCATGCCCATGGTGACCAGGGTGCAGTAGTCCCGCTCCTCAGAGGGCGGCACCACGCAGATGTCCACATGGATGTCGGGAGAAACCAGCTCATGGAACACATTCTCGAACTTGCCGAAATACTGCTCAATGTGCTCCTCGACGGCTTCCATCTCCTCCTCGGTGTAGACTTCGGGATTACTGAATTCTTCCTCATCCTGCGTGTCATCATTGTCTGAGTGGTCGCAGCTGTCATCCTCCGGATCTCCCTTTATAGGCTCGTGACCGATCTTCAGGGTCATCTGTTCTTCTGGCAGAGAGATGCCGGGGCTGCGGGTGATGGTGTGCTTATCGTCCGCAGAAAAACCGATGGTCTCGCCGTCTTGCAGTGTCACATCACACGCCAGCACATAGGAGGCAAGGCTGGCCAAAAAGTCCCGCAGATCCTCCGGCTCGGCGTCGGTGTTCAACACCTCCATTTCCTCCTTGCCAAACACATCCATGCCGTAGGTGTAGCCGTTTAGGCCCCCCTCGCTCCGGTACAGGCCGAACCAAACCCAGTTGAAGATGGGCAGTTCGTCCTCTTTGAGCATATCGGCAAGGCCCTCATAGAAACGAGGCTCAAATACCACGCCGCTGGTGTAGACACCGGTGGCATATTTCTGCTTGCAGCACACTGCCATCGCCTTAGTGAACAGCTTACCCCGTTCCAGCAGTTTTTCCTCCTCGCCCAATACAGCCACCACGATATGGGCCTTGTGCGCTTTGGCCACCTCTACGGCCTCTGGCCACATATAGTTGTTTTCGGCGTTGATCTCCGCTTCATTGTCCGGGATGTGACCGTGGAAGAGTGTCACGATCAGCATCATGCCGCCGACCCGCATTACCACAGCGTCATCGCTGTTCTCATCATCTTCGTCGCCCTCATCCGGCTCCTCATCTACGATGCCCCATTCTTCCCGCAGATCTCGGATCAACTGCTCCTTGTCCCATTCCGCTTTGGAGAGGAGCACAAACCCGGCAAAGGAGCCCTTACGGTCAGTTTTCTCCTCGTCGGCGTCATCCTCAAGATTCTCTGCATCTTCATCCGGATCATAGAGGGATTCATGCTCCAGTCCGCGGACAAATTCCTCAAAGCTGTCTGCCAGATGGGTAATCTTGTAGTCGTTTTCCTGATCCACATGGACTACCGCAGGCTCTCCCTGGGGGCCACAAACCCGGTAGTCCAGGAAGATCATATCGTGTCCGGCGCTGGGACAGTCGCAGATGGCCACTCCGATGGCAGGATACTCCCACTCATCGATCATAAACTGGCTGCCCAGCTCTCCACAGAGGGAGCAGCTCTTTTCTCGTCCGATGCCGAAAATGCCGGTGATGGCCACATGATCATCTGACCAACAGGTAGGCTCATCGCAGGGATAGCAGGTGTTCACCGGAATGCCGCCGTTGTGCTGCTTCATCAGCCAGATGTAGGCAGCGGGCAGCTTGTAGCCCAGTTCCTCCTCCACGCTGGCAATCAGCTCATCGGAAGGCGGATCACTGACATATTCTTTCAGTGCATACCAATTATCATCCCAGAAGTTGGTGAGGTCGAAGCCCTCAAATGGAGTATCACCGGGCACGAATTTGGCCTTCTTCTTCCGGCTGCGCTGGCGTTTCCGAATCTCCGCCTTACACTCCCGAATTACTGCCGGGGCATTTTCATCCTCCGGGTTCAACTCTGCCCACCGCTGAGCGTAGGGAATGGCCTTTTCCTCCTGGCCGTAGAGATACTGATAGCCATAGGCCATCCGCATATTCCACTCCGCCTTGTCCTGGCCTTCCTCCCGGACGGACTCCAGCACCTCAATGGTCCTCAGAAGGGCTTTGTCTCCCTTGGATTTCAAAGTACCTTCGTCATGGTCCCCGATGATGGCGTAGTTCTCCAGTGCACGGGCCAGGGCGTAGGCGGTGCGGTAGTTCCTCCAGTTCTCCGGGATGGCATTCAGTGCCTGGATACAGCGGGTGTACTCGTCTTCGTCGTTCCACTGCTCCAGCTGAGCGAAGAATGCTTCGGCGTTCTGTTGGGTGTAAGGAATATAGTCCATGCCCGTCAGCGTTTCGTCCAACTCGTCATCCTGATTCTCAGTTTCTGTCCCATCATCTTGTTGCTTTAGGGATACAGAACCGGCTTCACGGCGGAAGGTGTGGAAGATGGCCCATGGGATGTCCGTGCCTTCAAAGAACTCTTTCGCCATGTTCAGCGCCTCTTGGATGTCCCAGGCGATGAAGTCCACATAGCCACAGTAGAGGCCGGTAGCCCCGCCGGTGAGAGTGAGCACTTCCGAACCATCCCCGCCGGTGAGCACTTCCTCCAGTTTGTCCCGGAAGTCGAAAATTTTCTGACTGCCTTCCTCCTCCCGCAGGGTATCCAGGGGATAGCAGAAGAAGCCCGCCACCGCGCCGTCGGCATGGAGATCGTCCATAAAATCATTGTCGGCATTCAGATAGCCGTTGATGAGCGGCACACAGCAGGTGGAACCGGCCATTACATCCAGCCGCCAATCGGCGTCCGGGTCCTGTTTGGGTTCCATTTTGTAACCAAGGTAGCTCTCCAGATAGGCTTCCGGGTCGGTGGAGAGCTCCAGGCCCTGCTCCCGCAGTTTGTCGGGCAGCTGGGACAGGAGGAAGGACGGCTCTGCCTTGGGTTCCTCCAGCACATCAAAGCTGTCTATGTATCTCATGTGGGAGATCTCGCCCAGCACTTGGTCGGTGAAGGTAGTGAGCATCCACCAGGCCCGGCCTTCTTCCTCCCGGAGCATAGGCAGCAGCTTTTCGCAGTAGGCGGAGATGGCGAAGCTGTTTTCACCCTGCTCCTCCAGCCAGATCTGCACATCCTCCCCGGAGATGTCCCAGCCATCCTCAGTACGCAGGCCGATGTTCTGGAAAGGCTGACGGCCCACAAGAATATTCCAGTGCTCCAGCACCTCCTTGGGGGCGTGCTTCTGGAAGTAGACCAGCTCAAACAGTTTGACCTTATCCCCCTCCGGGGTGAGGATCAGCTCATGCTTTTCGCCGTTGAAGCCCATCTCGAAGGAAATCTCGTCAAAAACCAAATTCAGGGTTTCCTCCATTTGGGCCACGAGTTCGGCACCGCGGGTGTGATCTTTGTCCTCATCCATCATCTGGCGCAATTCTGCTTCCATTTCCGCAAAGGTTTCCCACCAGTCCTCTGTCCGCTCCCGGAAGCACTCCCAGAACTGCGGCAGAGAAATACCCTTCTTGCACGAGTCAATTAGTTCCTCCATGTCCTGTCGGGTGTTGAGCTTAGGATCATCACCGGGATGCAGTTCCAGAGCTTTTTCAAAATGCCGCAGAGCGCGGCCCTCCTGATCCAGATAATAATAGGCATACCCCATACGGAAATTCCAGGAATAAGTATCTCCCAGTTCCTCCTCATGGGACTGCATCAGTTCCAGTGCCTGGTGAAGCAGCTTCCTTCCCTCCGGCTCGCTGGAGTCCGCCAGATTGTTGTAGGCGCGGGCCAGCTCCATATCCATTTCCGGGGTACGCTCCTCGGCAGAGATTGCCTCCAGTGCGTCAACGATTTTCTGGTGTTTGTCCTCCTCATGCCACTTCTGGCACTGCTTCAAAATATCCATATCAGGGTCCTCCTCGTCCTCATCTGGTTTCCAGTCTTTGATCTGCTGGAACACGCCATTTTCATCCCGCTCAAAGGCGCAGGGAGCGGGGGTGTTCAGCAAAGGGATGATGTCGGGATCGTCATTGCAGATCGTGTTCAGCTTGTAGATCCCGGCGTTGTTAGGGTCGTCCATGTACTCGTCGCTCTCATCACCGGCGGTAAAGCGCCAGCCGCTGTCCCAGCCGCCGTCCGGCTCCTCCCTGTAGCAGTAGCCCACCTTGCGGCCCTCTACTGTGATGCGGTTGGTGGCGATGCAGCCATCGGCACCCTTCCAGTCAGGGAGCAGAGATTTCACATCCTCCGCTTTCACATGGTAGTCCCGGTTGCGGCCAGCGGCCTCGTACAGTTCCTTCCGCAGCGCCTCCACATCCCGAGCCATCTCCTGGATCTCCTCGTTGTCCATCATCTCACTGAGGTCATATTCCAGCGGATTCTGGGCAAAATCCGCCAGTGCCTTGTTCATGGCGTCATGCTCCTCTGGCGTGACGGTGATGCGGATGCGGCGGGCAGGGGTGTTGTACTCGTCCAGATCCTGAAGGTTTACACTGCCGCTGACGCTGCACTCCAGCAGGATGGCGGCCAGATCAGTGACCACATCAATGGCGAAGTGGAAGTCCATCTCCACGCCATCGGAGTGTGTAAACTCCAGATACTCCACGGTCTGGCGGAAGTCCCAGTTTTGTTTGTCCAGCCCAATCTTGGCAAATATCTCGCTGAGGGGGATCTCCTCTTTCTTCTGGTCTTCCAAAAATGCCACAAGGTTCAGACTGTCATCGGAACCGCCAATAAAGTTGCCCCAGTATTTTTTGATATACATTTGTCGTGCCTCCTGTTCTGAATCCAGTCGATCAATGAGCTGATTCAAGTGTTCCAACCACGCAGGAGCGATCTCACCGCTGTCCTCGTTCTTCCAAAGATCCACAATCTCACGGATGCCGTCCTCGTCCGGCACCTCGTTTTTGATGTCGGTGAGCTGCCGCAGCAGGAAAGCAAGGGCTTCTTTGGATGCTGTGAAACCGGTGACTTTATCCCATATAGCTTCTTCATGATCGTAGTCCAGTTTGCTGTTATCCTTCCATTGGAAATACAGCTCCGCCAGAGCCATCGCAGTATTGTCAAAGAGGAAGTCGATTTGTGAGAAGTCAGATCCCAGCATGACTTCCTCTTTCATCAGTTCGATCATCTCGCCCAGATCCATTACCGGATGCTCCGGTACATATTCATTTTTGAGGATGTCCAGTACATCCAACCCTTCGTCACGCTCTAATGCTTTTATGCCCCATGCTCCCATGTCGGCACCTCTCTTTCTTTATTTCGTATCAAGCTTCTATTGTCAATCATAGTTCTCCAACCGAATGATAGGCCGATAAAAGTCATAATCTCCGTTTAGTTCATTGTCCTCCTGCACTTCCGGCTTACAGTGGGGCGAACAGGGTAGGAAACCGAGAAATGGACCCAGCCCGCCGCAGATATTGCACCCGCCGTCACCACCGCAGGTGGTAAGCCTATCAGCCTGCACCACTTCCCGCATATAGGGATCGTAGGCGATGGACAGGCCGAAGAAATTGGGTTCCTCCATGTCGTAGGACCTGTTCTCGTCCTCATCCATGTCCTCAAACCAGTGCAGACGCATGGAGTAGTCTAACCCATCTCCCCATGAAAACAGGGTCCGACACCCGCCGCCACACAGGTAGGCCCACTCGTCCGCCGTGGGCAGGGAGAAGCCCCTGTTTTCCAGCATGGCAAGAAGCGCATCGTAGTCTGTGCGGTTATAGATCCAGGTCTGAAAGCCCTTTTCTGTCCGCTCAATGCGGGCCGACTGATGCAAGGTAAGACTGCTGCTGTCACTCCAGGCAAAATCACGAAATTCCTTCAGCCAGTCAGGGTGGGCGGTCAGCCTGGGATCGTCCATCTTGACTGGCTCCCAGCAGAGTTCCTCCAGCTCCCGACCCACCAGCATGGGGCCAATGGCCGCCTGCCGAACAGGAGCCATGCTTTCCCGAATCATCTCCTCCGGGTTCTGCGGTTCCATTTCCCATTCCCGGAACAGATACTCCAATTCCTCCCAGCTCTCCTGATTCAGTCCCACGGCAAACCGTTCCCAGCCCAGGGTAACGGTATCACCGGGGACAAAGACAAACTCCCGGCCATCTTTCTCGAAGATGCCGGTGGTGCAGCTCTGGCACCAGCGTTCAAAGGTATGTAGACCGAGAAAGGTCATATCATAACGAGCAGCCAGGTTCTCCATCAGCGCCTGCTTCTCGATGTTTTCCATTTGATTGAATTGGGTGCGGAATAGTCTTTCGTTCATAACAAGTCCTCCTACAGCCTATCCAGGTTTTCCTGTAAATCGCCCTGCATCAAGTGCTGGGCAATGGCTTGGTTCAGTGGCTTATGGGGGTGATAGGCTGCCTGCTCTACATCGTGCAGGCACTCCTCCATCAATGCCTCCGGAGAAATGCCTTCCCGTTTGCCATAAAGATGGCCGAAGGCATAGCACACAGACTTTAGAAAGTCAAAAATGTAGTCGTGATTTCCACGCATACTGGGCAGGTCGTTGAACGAGCCCATACCTCCGTATGCCCGAAGATGGTGGGCAACCTCCCGCCGCTGGTTCCAGTCCTGAATGTCCCGCTCCAACCAGTCGATCCAGTTTTGGAACTCTGGATGGTCTGCCAGAAGGATGGAGCGCAGACAGGTCAGAGCCTCGGTATAAATATCAGACTGTTTCATTGGCCATCGCTCCCCCAAATACCTCCATAGAGCACACCATCTTTTCCAAGGAACAACATCCGGCTGCGAAGCAGGCTGCACTGCTCCACAGCGACCTTGTTTCCGTCACAGGTGGGAATAGCCTCCTGTTTTTTCCCAAGGTGATCACCATGAGCGGTAAGGAAGTAGAATTTATCCCGTTGCTGGTATCCGCCTTGAAACAGGAAGGTATTGCCGGACGGGGCAACAGAAAAAGCTCCGCTTCCTTCGATTGGCAGTTCAAATACAAAGTCCTCTTTGAAGTTCGTCCGCACCAGCCGGAATTCATCGTAATAATAAAACCACAGGTTTTCTTCTTCGTCCAGGCTGATGGCGTAGCAGTCATAGATGGAATAGTTCTCATTCTTCCAGAGAGGAGTTCCCTCCGATGTCCATGCAATCAGGCCGCAAGCACCCAGAGGTTCATCCCAACCGTAATTACCAAATACACCTTCGTCAAAGTAGCTGGTAATGATGGTGCCATCTTTTTTTACCACACAGTCTTGAATGCCATCCCCCAGGCAGAAACGGGACAGCACAGCTCCGTCCCGGCTGACGATCCAGGCGTTCTGGTCGGGGCCGTTTTCCCGATAGGCGCATCTTGCCCCCAGCAGGAGGAAGTGATCACCTGCGGGCCGCAAATAATGAAACTGGAACTTCAAGAGGCCAAGAGGAAACAGCGTCGTTTCCAGCACCCGCTGTTCCGCCCAATCCAGCTGGATTTCCACTGCGGTATAGGTGGAAGGAGTGCTGAGCCAGTCCTTACCCTGTGTTTCGGACGGCTGTTCCATGAGAAGATAGACTTTTCCATCCCTTGCCGTGAAAAAGTCTGTCACTTCTGTGCCCTCCAGATGTTTTTCCCGGCGCAGCTGGTCCAGGTCAATGATGGAGAACAACGGCAGATTTTTGGCTTTTATAGGTTTGTTCATAGTGTCTCCTCCTGGCTACTTTAACGCTCCATCATAGGTGTGGCTTTCCCAGGCGGCCTCAAATTCCGCCTGCTCTATGACGCAGGCGTGGAACTCCTCACCCCAGACATGGGCGTTCAATTCCTCCTCGGTGGGGATCGGCGTGATCTCGATGGCGCCGTCGTAAAGGTCAGGGATATTGCGGGTGCGGCCATCTGCAAAGATGTCAATGGAGTGGAGGGCCAGCCGCTCATTTTCTGTATCCACTTCATAGAGGATCACCGACGGTTCTCCCTCCGGTGCGTCCTCCCAAAAAAGCTTGATGTACTCGATCATCTCGATCCCTTCATCGTATCATTTGAAATAGTAATACCAATTCCCGCCAAATTCCCGGTCACATTCCTCCTGTGAGGCAAAGGTGCAGTCCTTGATTCCCTCAATGGGGTAATGACTCTTTATCAGCTGCTCTCTGTGATAGGAATTGATCTGTTCCGTCAGGCCGCTCTGCCGCGCCGTCTCTAATTGCGAGTCCGTGGCAAAGATGTAGGACACAAAGTAGTTGTCCGGCTGGATGTAGCAGCCAAACTCAATGGCCTGCTGGATGTCATCGAAGTGGTGTTTCACATCCTCCATGCAGGCTTCTATTACTTTTCGCCATGCCATCTCCTGCTCCTTATTTCTCATCTTCCACCTCACCTATACCCAGATAAGTCCCCATCATTTTTTCATTGTCACAGGCCGCCCGGATCATTTTGGACAGTAGCATCAAATCGTCGATGTATTGGGAGTACACGCAGAACACATCTTCGTCGGAGTCGAAGTGAAACAGATCCACGCCGCTGTTATTTTCCTCAAACTCCCGGATCACGCCCCGGACCAGCCGCTCCCAGTCTCCGCTGCTTCCAGTCAGTCCCAGCCGACGGAATACTTCCGTCCGGAATCCATTGTTGATTTTCAGCAGAAGGGAGAGCGCATAGGGGTGGTGGGGAATGAGAAAGAATGGCGCAATCTGCTCCGGCTTCACCCAGATTTTGAAAGGCGGACGCGGGTCAGGTATCCAGGGCAAGATTTCCCATTCGTCCTCCGGCCGGTTTCCGTATTGGCAAAGGTCTTTCATAGTGTTCTCCTTTGTTCTGTCACATTTTTAATCCTGCTCTCGATAACTGGCTTCAATGTCAATGAACCGCACATACACGGCGCAGATTTTGCCCTTGGCGTCATACCCGAAGTAGACAGGATAGTAACCATCCCCCCAGCCGGAGGCAAAGATGGGCAGGTTGCAGTCCGTGCCCGGCACTGTCCAGTTGAGCCAGTCGCCGCAGTCCCCCTGATATTTGGGGTAGGCTTTGGCGTTTTCTTCCATAAGATCGCAGAACAGGTCGTTGTAGGGGTCGATGTCCGGGTCTTCTTCTAAACGCTTGGCCCAGTATGCCTTGAAGGCCGCCTGGGTCTGGATGTCCGCGACACAGCCCATCCCGGCGTCTACGCCAAAGCCAAAATACTCGTCCTCTCCCAGTTCCTCGTCCAGATCCTCGTTGCCCACCATGCCCAGCTCATAGCGGACAGGCTTTTCCTGAGAAACCTCCACCTTGACGCAGGCATAGCGGTCGCCGTATTGTTCGCTGGGCACCACGCAGATTTTTACGGGATAAGTTCCGGCGGGGATCGTTTGAAGGAACGGCAGAGTGTCCTCCAGTTCCACCAGCGGATCACAGGCGAAAATCTGCCCGGTGGGGAAATGGACGGTGCCGATGTCCAGCACATCCACCGCCATGTTCCCAATCACTTTCTCTGTGAAATGGGCCTCCAAGTCATCTTTACAGGTCAATTTATCCTTGATTGCTTCGTATTTGTTCAACCATTCAGTTGTAGGCATATCAGTTTCCTCCTGTTGATTCTGTTTCTTGATGTACACACTCTTTGAGCCGTCCCAATAGCAGTTCACACACCGGCCATCCTGAAAATGATGGTCACAATTCGGGTAGCCATAGAGAACATGGGCACATTCCGGGCACAGCCCCATCATCTGTGAGGAGCCTTTGAAAAACAGGCTTCCGCACTCATCACAAAGGGCCAGTTCTTTTTCTGCCATAGGGTTCACCAGTCCCGTTCCCGGATGGCCTCCTCGGTGTCAATAGGAATGCCAAACCACTCCAGAATGTAGGCCACGGTTGCCGCGATACATTCCCGTGCCACCGTTTCGATCTCGCTGTCGTGCTCGTCAAACTCCTCCTGGAGATCATTGATGCCGCAGACCGCCTCGTCCAGCGTTTCCTGCACCACTTCGGTGTCGGTTTCGCCGCTCTCCAACAGGTCGATGACCTTCTGAAGCTCGTCCTTTACCTTGTCCACCAGAAAAGCAGGATAGTAATCGTCCTGATACATCTCGTCCAGCAGCTTGTAATTGGGGTCAAATGCTTTCATAGGGATTGCTCCTTTCCTCGTGTATGTCAGTCACGCTCAGCTCTCATGTGTGATACAGAAAATCTCCTTGTTCAAATCAAAGTAGATTACCATCAGTTCGTCGGTAATCTCCGGGTTAAAGGACAGATCCAGAATGAAAACTTGCTGGTTCATCTCGCTATCCACCAGACTGCCGAACCGCTTGAGCTTCAAAAAGTCAACCATCTCAGCAAAGGACAGTTTGGCTGGGTCGGTTCCCGGAAAAAGTTCCGCCACAATATCCGGGCCTACATCGTCCCGATGGAACTCCATGAAAAATGTCACAACGCTATGGTAGCGGCTGTCCTCGTCTGCCAGCGCCGCTTTGATGGCGGCTTTGGCCTTCTCCGCCAATTTCTCCGCCTCATCCAGCATTTCTCCCACCGCATCCATGACAGCAGGATCGCCGGTCAGTTCTTCCTCTACATCGAAGATAAAGGGTAGTCCCGATTCCTCGGGAAAGTTGAAGATTTCCTCACCGGGTGTATATGTAAAATCAATGCGTTTACAATTCAGTTTCATAGATATACCTCTTATTTCAATTTCAGCACAAATCCCCAGATGCTCACCACGATCAAAAGGACGCCCAGCAGGAAGAACACCACCCGCCGGTATCCTCTGCTGTGGCGGTGGGCATCCCGCGTACCAGTGGGGTCGCAGAGCCAGTTCCAGTTGCGGATCGCCCCAATTAAAATCACGGCCCCGATGAGCACCGAGGCAATGTACCAATGCTCTTGCAAAAATGCTGTGATCTGTTCACTGTTCATTCTACTTCCTCCTCACGCAAATACCTGCTGGTATTTCTCTTTTCAAACAATAAAAAAGCCCCACGCCGCACTGTCATAAAGACAGGCTGACGCAGGACATGAAGAAGCCGCGTTGAAGGAGCCGCATCCACCAGCAGATGTAGTTTCTTCAACAACCAAAATATTTTTTTCGTATCTTAAAGCAGCAAATTGCTGTCCAATATATTTGTTCATAGCGGCACCATTTGTTCTGAGCGTAGTTTTATATCTTATTATATCACAGCACCCCTTCAATGAAAATATTTTGTTGGAAATGCTAATGAAAAATTTTTGTGAATTTGTTAAGGCGCAGGGGCTGTTATCTCCATAGTGTCTGGATGGATCAGAGTGATTACTTTTCCCTGATGCAAGGCATAGTTGACTGTCTGTGCTGTACCTGAGCGCAGCTTTTTCTGATTATCAAACACACCGATAAGGTACTCTGCATGATCGACCATATAGTAATTCCTTTTTTTATAACTGGAAACATCCGCAGAATGTGAAATAACAATGGAATCGTTTGCGTTTTGGATCAGCTTTTTCAATCTATGTCTACTCTGATCCGGCCATTTAGAGTCATAACCGATGAAGGGAACTACAACGACAATTTTAATATCTTCGTATCCCGTTTGTGCCCTCAATGTCAGCAGCTGTTCTCCAGCCCACATATCCACACCAAGAGCACCGCCGACAAAAAAAGTACGGACAAATTTCTCGTCATGAAGTATCCGAAACTGCTCCAGGAGACATTCTTTTAATTTTTGGCATAGGGGATCTTCCTCATTATATCCAAAGCAAAATCTTGTTGGTCGGTGGCCGGTAATGGCGCAGGCATACTGATTCATATAAATCACCCTTGATAACTGCCTTGATTACGCATATAAAGCAAAAATAACGTAAATAATAATGCGTATAAAGGTTGTATTATAAAATTATAACACAATACATACGAAGTATCAAGAATTGCTTTCTGCTATGCTAAAAGTGCAGAGAGGTGAGCGTATGGACGAAGAATTTATCCGCAATCGGATCACAGAATTGCGATTGAAAAAAGGTGTTTCAGAATATCAGATGAGCATGGAGTTAGGGCAGAACAGAAGCTATATTCAGGCGATTTCCTCTGGGCGTTCTATGCCGTCTATGAAGCAGTTCCTCAACATCTGTGAGTATTTTGAAATCACACCGCTTCAATTTTTTGATGCACAGGAAAATAACCCTCAGCTTATCAAGAAGGCTTTGGACGGAATGAGAAAGATGTCAGATGACGATTTGATTATGCTGATTGGTTTTATAAGTCGCTTAAACACAGAAAACTAACGATAGGAGGCAGTAAGCGTCCTGTCGTTAGTTTTTCATTTTATGCGCAGCATATTGTGGCAAGCAATGCTTGTGGCTATCCATTTCGCCACAAGCTGCTTGTTGAGGGCAGCGCCCCCAAGCCCCTTTGAACACAGAATTTCATTCTGTGGCTGCGCGTTCTGCGAACGCTTTTGACCAGGACCAGCTTACCGCTGGCCGTGGTCTTTTTCTTTTTCAACATCCTGTTCTACCTCCATTTTCAGCACTCGGTCTACATTAGCCTTTGCCGTTAAAAGCTCCCGCATTTCTTCACGGGAACGCCGGTACTCGGCATAGGTCTTTTTCTTTTCTTCCAGCAATTTCGCGTACTCCGTCTGCAACTCTTTGACCTTGGGCAGCTTCTTGACGCCCATCTCATCAAAGGCATTCTTAGCAGCCTGGTGGAGCAGAATTTCTTCCTCATGTTCCTCCCGGAATTTCTTAGAGTAGCCGGCCTTGCGGTAGTCCACATAGACCTCACGGGTCTTGGCATAATTTACGATGTGAGTACGCAAAACAGCGATCTCTGCCATACGCTTTTCAGCCTCCTTAATTTGCGCCGAAAGCTCATTGTGATGTGCCGTGGCAGCCGCAGCCTTTTCTTCCAAAACCGCATACTCCAGCAGGTTATGCTCTGATAGGTAGTTCATGGTCTGCGCCATCTGCTTGAGGTTGAACACCTTAGCCCATCGAGCATAGCCAGCACCTTTTCCTGCCTGCAATTTTGCCTGAATGTCCACCAGCAGATTGACCTTCGGCGGCTCTGCCTGTGCGACCACTTTCTTTCGTGGGGTATGTGCTTTCTTCCCGGAGAGAACCGCCTGCAAATCATCTAATCCATATCCTTCGCCCAGGCTGTCCATTCGGGCGGCTTTCTCCCAACCGGGGAGCTTCAGGCGATATGATTTTCCGCGCTTTGATACCTCACAGCCGGACTCTTGCAGCAGCCTCAGCAGCTCCTCAAAGTCAGCAGGACTTTGTGATAATGCATTGTCAATCGCCACACGAAGCAGCTCTCGGTGAGAGGGCTTTGCCTGATCGCCCAGCCATTTGTTATAGCTCTTTCCGTGAGGTTTCGGGTTCTCTACAATAGACAGTCCGTTTTCAATGCAGATGGTGTCGCTCAACTGACGGACCGCCTTGGTGCTGCCCCAAAAGTTTCGGAATTTCCGGTCATATTCTAAGCTGACCGATGACCAGATAATGTGATTATGAATGTGCGATTTGTCTATATGAGTGCAGACCACAAAGGCATGATTGCCCTTGGTAAAACGCTTGGCAAATTCCACACCCAGCCGGTTCGCTTCTTCCGGAGTGATCTCACCGGGGCGGAACGACTGGCGCACATGATAGGCGATCACATCATCCGCGCCGCGCACTCGTCCGGTAGCGGCAATGTACTGCCGCTTTGCCAGAAGGAACTCCGCATCCACAGTCCGGCTGTCACACGCATAGCCGGTAATGAGTCTGCCGTCATCTGTTTTCTTTGGGTTGGCCACATAGTCGATGATGTCACTGATCGCCCGACTTTCTGTGCGGCCCTTGCCGACATGAAGCGGCATGATTCTCGTGGTTGCCATAGGTCAGACCTCCTTCCCGAAAAGAAAACGGCCTGCCATAGCAGACCGCTTTCACTATTCTATAAAACTTTCTTCATCGAAAAAATTGAACTCATCATCTTCTAAGTGTCTTGGTGGAAATCTCATTTCATATTGCTCTTGCGCCAATGCACGGACATCAGGCCGCCTATCCTTTAGTCGATTTTTCAGCCAGGACAACTGCTCTTTCGATAGCCTCCATGGAAGATTCAAAAGACGATTCAGTGTCATCAGTTCAGCCTGCGTTTCTGCTGGTAGCGAAGCACAGGATTTACAAATGTGGGATGCATGACCTTTGCCTGAAAATTTTTCGTTGGCTTTGTATTCACCACAAACTTTACAATAGTGTCCATGCTTTTTCATAAGCTGATGCCCTTCTCGCAAAGAACATATAACCTGCGAATTACTTTCATAATCACATCCCATTCCAAATCAGAAGCATAAGAAAACTTTTTACGGTATGCCTCCCAAAGTTTTTGCATAACCGAATCATTTTCCACTTCGTCAAAAACTTCTTCAGCCTGGTTAAGATACTTCTCCGATCCCCGTTTATGAGCAGTTGCCAGAAGCGCATCATGTAAAATTTTCGGGTTCAGCGTGGTTCCATGCAGCTGTTCTAAAATGTAAATATCGTAGAAATCTCTCATGCGGGTATTGGTTGTGGTTCTGGTAATAATGGTTTCCAGTTTTTCTGCCAGCACAGTTTCTAAATTATAAGCCCAAATATCAATGGAGCGATCTTCCAGCATAAGTTTGAATGAATACCGAACCTCTCTTGGAGTGATTGCATCTCCCGTAGAAATATCAATTTTCAAAGGGGTCACTACACCATCGAATGTTGTACTCATGCTGACACGAATCCCCGGATACTCTGCTTCATCCATAATCTCCGAAATACTTTTCAGCTGAAATTTAACACCATCATCAATCGGAACAGTTACGATTGATGAAATTAGATTCTCAATATTCTCCACATTAACATTAGCTCCTTTTATGGTTGCATCCAAATCCATCGTAGAGCGGGCATCCAATCCAACCATAGCCGCTACCAACATACCACCCTTCAAGATAAACTTATCACGATACTCAGAAAGAGAAATACGCTCCAAAAAACGCTCCATCATGTAGTTCCTCATTAAAATCTGAGCATCTGCGGATTTTTCTCTGGAAAGGTTTCGTATTAAATCTTTAAGCTGCCTTGCTGTTTTTATCATAAAAGTACCTCCAAATACTGTCGTAAAATTTTTTCCACCTTGAACATCCCAGCATATTGCATTAAAGCTCGCAGGTTCTTATCTTTTCTACGGGCATATGCTTTCAGTGCTCCCTGAAAGGTCTGAATTTCAATTCTGCTACGGCTTCTGAGCAAATCACAGATCGTTCGCTCCATATCATAAACCGGCACAGTATGCCCGAACGGAGTTTTCGCTGTTGTAAGTCCTACATCATGTAAGTCTGCTTTAATCGTAAAAACTTGAATGCCTTCTGCTTTCATTTTGCTTGGATTGCATCCAGTTTTGACCGTAACTGTATATTCTATTGGTTCACGGTCTGTCAGATCGTGAAAAAATAAAGCTGTTTCATGTGAAAATACTGCTTGTTCAAATCGCAAATGAAGCAGATACATGGCATCCACCCAGGAATCTTTGGACAGATAAATCCCATGTGCGACTCTATACAAATCTCGTGAACGCACATAATCATAAAATACCGGCTTTGAAATTCCAGAAGATACGACCTGTGATGTTCGCAGCATTCCTTCTTGTTCTGTTAGCATCTGATCCAGCTGTTCAAATTGTCCCATCATGTCACTTCCTTTCGTACTAATATTATATTCAATATTAGTTCAAAAGTAAAGTTGTGGATATATAGTTTCTCTTTCCAAATTTAACAGACGGTGTTTGGCATTTTGTGGCTTTGCGTATTTTTTATCCATAAACCCAATCCTGAATGGCAAATTTCAAACTCTGCACCTTACCCATCAGCCAGATTGCAGCCAACGGCAGCCCCATAGGGCTAATCAAAAATGCCATAACCAGCAAAATCACACCATTCTGCGGGGAATAGGTAATAAGCACAGCCACGCCAAGCAGAGCAATTACAGTGCTGAGCAGACCAAGCACCAGACCGGATATGTAGATCAGTCCCGTGCAGAGCCAGACAAAAAGCGTCAGCACCAAAATGACCGGTGCAGTTATAATCATCAAAAGCCCTTTCAAAATCTTCATGTCATTTCCTCCTTGCAGCGTTCTTGGTATCTTTTCTAATCATATTATCCGGCATGGGCAGGCAAAAGACAAGGATACCGATAAAAAGAAAAAGCGGAGAGAGGAGCAGCGAAGTAATGCCGTTCCTCCCTCCGCAAATGGAGTATCTATCCCTGTTATAAAAGTTTGGAAAGCTGAGTAAGGATTTCCTCTACGCCCTCCCATAACTGTTCCTGCCGCTGGGATATATCCTCCAAGTCAGCATCATAAACCCGCCCAGTCTCATGCACTTTACGGGTCAGCTGGTTTAAGTTGTTGCTGCTTCGGCGCATCAGGGAAACAAGCTCCTTCAGCTCCGGCAGCTCCAGCTTGACTACATACCCATCCAGCGCCATTTTTCTTAGATAGGCTTCACGGTTGGAGGTTCCAAACTGAGACATTTTTTGCTCAATCACAGCAAGCTCCTCCGCTGAAACTCTAAAGTTTAATTGCATATCCCGCTTACGCTTTGCCATAGTTATCGCTCCGGCTCCCGTTTCTTCGGGGCGGCAGGCTTATGGGCAGGCAGCTCCTGTTTGAGCTTATCCCGTACTGAGGGGCGGGACGGTTGCAGTTTTTCTCCCTGAGTACGGCTACGCTGCTGTTCTTCTCGCACCAGATCAATAAAGCCATCCAGCACAGCAGGGTGGCTGTTCAGGACATAACCACAACGGACGGTTTCGGGGTTCTCGTTGGGAATGGTCTTAGCCCATTCCTTATTGCGTCGGGAGTAGCGCCCATCCCAGTCCTGAAGCTGAACGGTGTTAGCCAGAACCATAGCCACACGCTCCATGCCATAGGTCTCGATCACACCCTTTGCCGCATCGTGACTGAGATACATTCCGTCGAAGTGTTCCCGCACCGCCGCTTCAATGGACTCCTTGCATTGGAGATTTGCATTGTTGGAAGCCCGGTACTGCTCCAGCTCCCCATGTTCTCTCGCATAGGCGGCAGAGTGGGGATAGACCGGTGTTGTTCGCAGTTCCTCTTTAGCTCTGCACACATCGTCGGCACGGTTCTCAATACTGTCCCGGATCACATCCATATAGCCGGTCTCCAGCTTTTCAAAATAACGGTACACATCTTCCAGCGGCGAAGGAGATTCCAAAAGCGCCTTGGCCTGGGCGTCGGTCAGCTCCAGTTCCTCCATCGCCATCACGATGTCCTCACGGATGGTGTACTCATAAGTGTGGTGCAGGATTTCTTCCGGGGGCTGGCTTTTCAGCCAGTCCCTGTATTTGTCCTGCTCAGCGGCCATCTTTTCATAAAGAGCTGTATTCAGATCGTTGGTATTCATGTTATCGCACCTCCTCATGTTGTTTTGGTTTCTTGTCAGTACTGCGGGGTGGCACCGGGCGTTTCAGATGATCCAGCACCGAAGGCCGTGTACTTTTGGCAACAGCGGATTCGGTGTGTGCCGGTCCCTTTCCGTCGATGTTGAGCAGGGTATCCAGCTCCACCAGACGGGCGTTTTTGCCTCTCAGTTCTTCTTCATAAAGGAATGGCTTTCCAACTTCCTCCTTTGCGGCAGCCTGCTGCTGATAGAGGTTATCCAGCTGGGCCTTTGCCGCCTCCAGACGCTGGGGCATCTGGGCGAGGGCATTGTCGATACGGGTAAGATTTCCGCGAGGGTCTGTACCAAGGGTTGCCCTGTGGGTCATCTGGCCTTTCAACAGGAGCGTATATTCCTGTTTCCAAGCGGAAAATTCCACGGACATGGCATAGCCCCGGTAGCTGCCGATCTGTACCGGATCGGAGGTTTTGACCTCCTTGCAGGCATCCAAAAGGGCAGCACCGGCGTTCTCCTTATCGGTCAGCAGATCTCCACGGATCTCCATACCGGCAAAGCCGTCCTCCGGGTGCGGGTGAGCTGCCAAAACCTCCAGATCAGATTCAAAGCCCTTGATAAAGCCCTTGTGCTTTTCAATCTCCTCCGGGAAGTATTTGAGCAGCTGGTCCTCCAGACGATACTGCTTGCTCTGGTGGTCGGCTTTCATCAGCTTCAGGCGGGATACTTCCACATCCAAATCCATACGCTCTTTGATACGGGGGTCTCCGGCGCACAGAGCCTTGATCTCGGCAAAACTGAGGGCGGTTTCATCCACATCATCGCAGGAGCGCACCGGCGATTTAGAAGTCATGATCTGGCTGATGAATTTCTGCTTATTCTCGACCGTCTGCCAGAGATATGCGTCAAAGGTTCCTTCGGTCACATAGCGGTACACATGGACAAGGGGATTCTGGTTGCCTTGGCGCTCGATACGGCCCTTTCTCTGGGCAAGGTCTCCCGGTCTCCACGGACAGTCCAGGTCATGAAGTGCCACCAGACGGTCCTGCACATTGGTGCCTGCGCCCATCTTGGCGGTGCTGCCCATAAGCACACGCACCTGACCGGTACGGACTTTAGAGAACAGCTCCTTTTTCCGCACTTCGGTGTTAGCTTCATGGATAAAAGCGATCTGGTCGGCAGGCATCCCCTGGGCAATGAGCTTCTGACGAATATCGTCATACACCGTAAAGGCCGGTTCCTGCTCCGGCAGAGGTACAGCGCCTTCCAGTGCGTGAAGCAGTGGATTATCCAGCGTTTTCGCCGCCTTGCTTGCAGGAGCTTTTGCCTGCGGGGTAGAAATATCACAGAACACCAGCTGGGTCAGCTTGTCAGCTTCGCCATCCCGCCAGATCTGCATGATGTTCTCCACACACTGATTGACCTTTGTGCCAGGTTCATCCGGCAGCATCTGGTTGACGATCCTCTGGTCCAGCCCCAGCTTGCGGCCATCCGAGGTAATTTTGAGCATATTGTCCTGGGACGGATCAACGGTTCCGCTGTGTACCAGCGATGCGCGCTCCGAAAGGGCCTTGACCATTTCCTGCTGATGTTCGGTGGGCTGCGCCACAACATTGTGGTATTCCACCTCCGGGGTAGGCAGATTCAGTTGGTCGGCGGTCTTGATGTCCGCCACTTCTTTGAACAGGTTCATCAGCTCAGGCAAGTTAAAGAACTTGCTGAATCTTGTTCTTGCCCGGTAGCCGGTTCCCTCCGGTGCCAGCTCCAATGCTGTGACGGTCTCCCCAAATCGGGAAGCCCAGCAGTCGAAGTGGGTCATGTTCAGCTCTTGCAGGCGTTCATATTGAAGATAACGCTGCATGGTGTAAAGCTCGGTCATGGAGTTGCTGACCGGTGTGCCGGTGGCAAAGATCACGCCACGGTTTCCAGTGATCTCATCCATATAGCGGCACTTGGCAAACATATCGGAGGATTTCTGCGCGTCCGATGTGGAAAGACCAGCCACATTCCGCATCTTGGTGTATAGAAACAATGTGCAGCACCTCTGCGGCTGCGAAGCAGTCCGCAGAGTAGTCTGCTTTG
>ERZ810493.75-NODE-75-length-52610-cov-11.022_pt1 | contig 52610 bp, 40 predicted proteins | sample MGYA00520333_ERZ810493 | MGnify/ENA primary metagenome ERZ810493 (study PRJEB31588, sample SAMN03398895) | human gut metagenome | study: EMG produced TPA metagenomics assembly of the PRJNA231909 data set (A prospective, longitudinal analysis of the... | reverse complement strand
GCGTGTCATTACATTAAGCTCAATTTCTGCCATGTCAAGCCAACTTCCATGTTTAACGAAAAACAACATCATCTCCAAATATTGTATGATTACAGAAAGTAGAAATTAAGAAATTCCCTCTGTTTTCTTCTTTCTGTATTCATTTGGACTCATATGATAATATTGTCTAAACTTCCGGCAGAAATAGCCGGAACTTGTAAATCCGGTTTCTTCTGCAATGGAAGAAACCGATTTTTGAGTGATATAAAGTTGTTCAGCAGCCTGTGCTAGTCTGTATTGAATTAGATATGCTACCGGAGAACAGTGGATGCCAGTTTGAAAAATGTGTAAAGCTCCACTTTTGCTGATAGATGCCGATGCCGCAATCGTCTCCAATGTAATCTCTTCCATGTAGTGATCATGAATATACTGCATCATAGCTTGTAATCTTGCTTGTTTGTGATTTAATCGATGAATACTGTTAGAATCAGAAGTCCAGTCCATATTTTTTTGCAATATGTTCCAAAGCTGAAATAAAAGTTGTATAGTACATAATTCATTATCCGGCTTAGTTTCCTGAATAGTACAAATTTGCGACAAAAGTTGTAGCACCTGTTTTCCAAATGTGTTGGATGGACTGAAAACTTGATATGGAACAGACGAGCTTATCACAGGAAGAATATATTTTTCGTAAATGAGGCTGTTTTCGGGTGCTAATAGGGTTGGCGAAAAAACAATATTAGGTGCAAATGTACTGCTTTGTGCTTCAAAACGATGCAGGACACCGCTATTGATAAATATGCCGCAACCTTTATGTAGTTCTATTTTACTTGTACCTATAAGGCAGAACGCAGTACCTTCAGCAGTATAAAGAAATTCTAATTCATGATGCCAATGCCAGTCAATGCGATGGAAGTCAAATTTCCAAATATTATCAGGATAGTATGCAAATGGATAACGATTGTTGCCATGCTGGATGGTTTCTCGTAGTGTTTCATCTGTAGTTATTTTAAAAGTCTCCATGTTATATTTCCTCATAAATAATAAAATTTGTTATATTGTACCATAAATATATGATTTTATACAATGACTAGATATAAAGTTTACGATATAATCACATTTATTAGAGGAGGACAAAATGAAAAGCCAATATAATAAGACAATTACAGCCTGTTTTGTAGGTTATATTGTACAAGCTATCGTTAATAATTTTACACCACTGCTTTTTTTGTTTTTTCAGAAATGCTATCATATTCCAATTTCCCAAATTACATTGTTAGTGACTTTTAATTTTGGGATACAACTACTGGTTGATTTTCTTTCTGTCAGATTTGTTGATAAAATAGGATATCGGATATCAATGATTATAGCTCATGTTCTAGCAGCGGCAGGATTATTCCTTCTTACAGTTTTACCAGAGATTTTACCAGTTTCCTTTATTGGAATTTTGATTGCTGTAATGATCTATGCGGTAGGTGGTGGACTTTTGGAAGTCCTAGTCAGTCCAGTTGTTGAGGCTTGCCCATCCGACAATAAGGAAAAAGCAATGAGCCTGTTGCATTCTTTTTATTGCTGGGGACATGCCGGAGTTGTACTCATATCAACAGTGTTCTTTTATGTAGTCGGTATAGATAACTGGAAAATATTAGCCATTATTTGGGCGGTTATTCCAATTGGAAATGCTTTTGTTTTTTCAAAGGTTCCCATTGCACCATTGCTTGAGGATGGAGATACCGGACTTGGATTAAAGGAATTGTTTCGGATGAAAATTTTTTGGATTTTGTTGATTATGATGATATGTGCAGGAGCAAGTGAGCAAGCAGTAAGTCAATGGGCCTCTGCTTTTGCAGAAAAAGGTCTTGGAATTTCAAAGGCAGCCGGCGACTTAGCAGGGCCGATGGCATTTGCGGTTCTAATGGGAATATCAAGATTGTTTTATGGTAAGTATGGTGACCGTATCAATTTGGAACACTTTATGATTTATAGTAGTTTTTTATGTATTTTATCCTATTTAGGGATTTCATTATTCTCGATTCCACTATTAAATCTGATTGCCTGCGCTGTCTGTGGGCTTTCAGTAGGAATCATGTGGCCTGGAACTTTCAGCAAGGCATCAGCAGCTTTGCCCAAAGGGGGAACAGCCATGTTTGCATTGCTGGCATTAGGTGGAGATATAGGTTGTTCAGGAGGTCCTACATTGGTTGGAATGGTATCAGGAGCTTTTGGGGATAACCTAAAGATGGGAATTTTGGCAGGAATTATTTTTCCAGTGTTGCTACTTATAGGAGTCATTCTTTGCAGAAGACAAAAGAAAATTACTAATTATAATACAGTAAAAAGCAGGCACTAAATATAGCTGCTTATTAAAATAAAAAAGAAAGTGAGAAAAAAGATGGAATTTCTGAAAAACAATCCTAAATGGATACGTCAACCAAAGCAGGTACAAATTAGTGAGGATAAAGTTGTAATTCTTACAGAAAGGGGTACCGACTTATGGGCACGCACTTATTATGGTTTTCAAAATGATAATGCTCCAGTATTTCAAGTTGAAACAACGGACAAGTACTTTTCTTTTATTGTTAAAACAGAATTCGAGAGTACCTGTCGTTTTGACCAGTGTGGTGTGGCTATGTATTTAAATAGTGATAATTGGTTTAAGGCATCTATAGAATATGAGAATGAAAAAATACAGCGATTGGGAAGCGTTGTAACCAATCATGGATATTCTGACTGGGCAACAACAGACATATCCTCTGATATTAAAAGTATGTGGTATCGTTTTTCACGAAGGGACAGTGACTACTGTATTGAATGCAGTGAGGATGGCATAAATTTCAGACAAATGCGTATTTTCCATATGTGGGAAGGTGCAGAAAAAATTACTTATGGAATATATGCATGCAGCCCGACAGAAGGCTCATATAAGGCAACATTTTCAAATATGCAGATTACGGAATGTAAATGGGAATCAGATGCAGACTGGCGTGATTGATGATATGATTTCTAAAGATAAATCTTATATGAGAATCATTATCAGTTAAATTGAATAATAAATATAAGCCAAAAATAATCCCCGAAAAATTTTAGAATTTTTGGGGATTATTTAACATTATAAATAAAGAGTGTCCTCTGCATCCACCCATATTTGCATCGTTCCATCAAGATATAATTTTGCATATTCAAGTGGTTCATCAATGGCAAGTGCGTTTAATGAACAGACTGATCCGGGGGTGGTTTATAAATCCTTCTCAGCTTCCCAACAGTCAATACGGAGCATATAGCCAGCACTGGTATACACATCAATGCTGTTGCGTTGTGGATTGTATTCTGCAAATATTGTTCTCATCGTAACTTATCTCTTCTTATCGTTGAATCAATTATTCGTTACAAAAATCAGAAGCATTTCAATCAGTTCACCATGTCACATTTATTTTGTGTTATATAATTTTCTTGCCCTTGTATTTACCCTTATCAGAGTTCGTAAATTCATATGGGAAGATATAACATAAGGGAAAGGCTAAGGGAAAGCTAACATGCGATAAACTTAGTGTTTTCAAGGGCTTGAGAGATATTTGATAACAAAATATAATAGTTATTAAATCCCTTGGAATAGATAAAATCTCAATTCCAGTTTGCAGATTCATATCTAACAGGTAGAACAGATTTTTTTATAGATAAGATGATGCTGGGGCAAATAAAGTTTTTTATCGTTCTATCATTGATAGTACCTTGAAAAATTGCACAAAGATCGGACTTTTTTTGTGACTTTGGGAGAAAATCAGAAAATCTTAGTATGCCTGTTAATTTAAAAAATTCTGAATAATAACTTCCTCTGCTTCTTCCTCTGTAAGTCCAAGTGTACGAAGTTTCAGAAGCTGTTCATCTATAATGGCTTACCGCCAATGTTTGTTAGTGATTTCCCGCACAGCCATGCTTATCCTCGCCACAATGATGCTCTCCGCATGAATGACCATCCTCATGATCGTGGTGTGTACAGTGAACATCCGGATTGTATGTCAGATTGCCTTCAAGATATGCTTTTACAGCTTCGTCTGCATCACCTGATACTCCACCGAACAGTTTTATTCCCGCAGCAGCAAGTGCAGCCTGTGCTCCTCCACCGATGCCACCACAGATCAGAACATCTATATCTGCTGAATTAAGAAATCCTGCAAGTGCACCATGTCCCTGTCCGTTTGTGTCCACAACCTGTGTGTTAACAATTTTGTTGTCCTCAAGATCATACACTTTAAACTGCTCTGTGTGTCCGAAATGCTGAAAAATCTGTCCGTTTTCGTATGTCACTGCTATTCTCATTTTATCCTGTCTCCTTTATGATTTCTGTTTTACTGCTTGTTATTATAGTTACATATCACAATCCTATCTGTGATAGTCACATTTCTGGCACTGTTTCATCTCATTTTCCACATCTTCCTTATAGAAAATATCTGACCACCGGCAGATACTCTGCAATATCGGAACAACCGAATTTCCTTTTCCTGTAAGTGAATACTCAACTCTCGGCGGTATCTCATCATATGATTTCCGGTCGACAATACCATCGGCTATGAGATCTTTTAACGTTGCTGCTAAAACTGCGTCTGTGATGTTATACATTTCTTTCCGTATCTCGCTGTAACGCAGTTTTTTGCTGGCGGAAAGCACGCATATAATACGCGATTTCCATTTGCCACCAAAGACCGTATTCAAGCGGACAACGGATATCAGCCTCTAATTTTTTTCTGTATTTTGCCATAAAAAACACCATTTTTCACACTAATCACCTTCAGGTTTTTGGTAACTGCTCAAAATCTCTGAGCCAATTACATATATTATAACCTGAAAGTAATCTTTTTTGAAGTAACTATGAAATTTATTAGCAGGTTTTAAATTTCTTTTTTATTATCTGCTCCCGTTGTTGTTAAATGAAAACCAACCCATTGCGCATTTCCCCTGCCTGTGATACCATAATGAGCAAATTTGCCATCATTTTTTTAACCAGCACAAAAGACTTTTGCAGGAAGGAATCCCCTATGAAAAAGCACAAAAGCATTACCATCCTTCTGATGTGTATGTTACTTCTCGTGTCTGTCTGCGCAGGCATTTTATTTGGAAGCGTGAATATTGCATTCAAAGATATCTTAAATTGTCTGACCGGGGCAGACCGCAGTTCTACTTCTTATATTTTAATCACTACCGTGCGCATTCCGCGCGTGCTCGGCGGACTTTTTGCCGGGATCGGGCTGTCCTGTTCGGGTGTGATCTTACAGGGCGTAATGAACAATTCGCTGGCAAGCCCAAGCACGATCGGTGTCAATTCCGGCTCCGGTTTTGCGGTCATGCTCGCCATGATCTTTTTCCCGGCAAACTCATTTACACTTCCGGTCTTTGCGTTTTGCGGCGCCCTGATCACCACACTGCTGATCTTTTTTCTGGCTGCGCTCTCAGACAGTTCAAGGACTACGATCATTCTTGCCGGAATTACAGTCTCAAGTTTTTTAAGTGCAGGCATCAATACGATCAAACTTTTAAATACGGATATCACGGTGAATCTGACGTCTTTTCTGATCGGTTCCCTCTCCGGGCTTACCCTAAGCAGGCTGATCCTGCCGTGCCTCTGTATTGCTATTGCATTCTTTGTTTCCTTGTTTCTCGCACAGCCGTTAAATATGCTCGGACTTGGGGATGACATCGCGCGCTCCCTCGGACTGCGCGTTTCACTCACCCGCTTTTTGCTTCTGTCCCTCGCAAGCATCCTTGCCGGATGTGTCGTCAGTTTCGCCGGTCTGCTCGGCTTTATCGGACTGATCATCCCGCATATCTGCAGGCGGCTTTTTGGCAATGATGCACGTTTTCTTTTGCCGTGCTCCGCACTTTTGGGCGGCAGTTTTGTACTGTTATGTGACCTGCTCGGACGAATACTCTTCTCTCCGTTTGAGCTGCCCGCCGGGATTATCATGTCGTTCGTCGGCGGACCGTTTTTCCTGTATCTGTTACTGAAAAAGAAAGGAGGGCGCAGAGTCCATGCTTGAATTTCGCAATGTTTCCGTTTCCTGTCAGCACACGCCGATCTTAAACGACATCTCATTAACTTTCCGTGACGGGGAGATCACCACGATCCTTGGCCCGAACGGCTGCGGCAAGACTACCCTGGTCCAGTGCTTAAACGGTGCTTCCACGGTGACCGCCGGACAGATATTCTTAAACGGACAGGATTTTCTTAAAATTTCCCCGAAAGAACGTGCCCGGGAAATTTCCCTGCTCCCACAGGTCCGCACGATCATTCCTGCTATTCCGGTTAAAATGCTTGTGGAACACGGGCGCTTTCCTTACCTTGGATTTTCCCGCCGGAAATCAAAGGAGGACACTGAAATTGTAAACCGTGCCATGGAATTTACCCACATCAGCCAGTATGCCGACCAGTATGTCGACACGCTCTCCGGCGGTATCAGACAGCGCGTGTTTTTTGCCATGGTGTTAGCGCAGGATTGTGATTACATCGTGTTGGACGAGCCGACCACCTATCTCGACCTGACCGGGCAGCGCGAATTTTACGCCATGATAAAGGAATTAAAAAAACAGGGAAAAACGATTATTCTGATCTTACATGATCTGAGTCAGGCGGTGCGCATCTCAGATACGCTGGTTGTCATGAACCGCGCCGGTTCCAGATCTCTTGATAAAGCAGCGCATGCCGGTACAGACTCTGATGTTAAAGCAACTGATTTTCCCGGCAGCATCGCCATGGTTGGCACGCCCCAGGAGTGTCTGCAGTCGCATGTGATCGAGGATGTGTTTCAGACAAGCTGGAAAAGGTTTACGGATGAAGATGTGGAGTATTACTTTTTTGAGTAATACTCTTTTTTTTATGAATTTTTCTTGACATATGGATTAAAATGATGTATTTTTATTTTTCATTTAATTGTGCGCAATTTAATTGTTTTAAATCTTTTATTTTGAAAGGAAACTTTTACTATGAATTTTTATGATTATGAAGCAGAGGATGCAGGATTTGAGATTCTTGATTTCCCATGTAATCAGTTTGGAAACCAGGCACCGGGAACAACCGAGGAGATCGCATCTTTCTGCGACGCAAAATTTGGAATTACCTTTAAACTTTTTTCCAAAATTGAGGTAAATGGAGAAAATACGCATCCGCTGTACAAATATCTGAAAGAACAGAAAGGTTTCGGAGGATTTGATCCAAACCACCCTCTCACCCCGCTGCTCGAAAGCGGATTATACCGCACCCAGCCGGATTTCCGTAACACCCCCGATATCAAGTGGAACTTTACGAAGTTTCTGATCGACCGGGATGGAAATGTGGTAGAACGGTTTGAGCCTACCACCTTTTAGCATTTCCATCCATGTATCATCTGAAATCAATTCTGCTTTATAGGATGTTTTGAGCACTTCATGCGGCGAACCCGCAATAAAACCCGTCATTGCATAATATTCTACCAGTATATCCTTCATAACTTTCCATGCCAGATCAAATGTGATGCTAAATTTTGCACTGGTTCCACTCAATACAAAAGAATCCGAAAGATCCCTCTGTTTTGCTTCTGCAAGTGCATCAAAATCCTTCACACCGGACACGGCAACATCAATGTCACTTCTCTCCCGTGCTGTTCCTTTCGCTCTAGAGCCAAATAAGATCACCTCCACCGCCGAAAAATGTCTGCAAAGTTCTGCAACCGCCTGTATCACTTCTTCTGCCCTCACAAATACTACCTGCCTTTTTCACATATTGAAATCATTTTAGCAGACGTTGCCGGCAATAGCAGCGATTGCCTTTGACGTGTATTTATGTTTTAATATGAACACTTAAAGATTTTTCGCCAGCAGAACGGAGCGTACAGGTCTTTATTGACAGTTATTTTCTGAATGAAACAGGTCTGATCAGTGTGCATCCAAATGAAAATACGGCTACCGTATTGTTAAAAACAAAAGATTTGTTACAGATCATAAAAGAACACGGAAACGCCGTTGATGTTGTTTCCATCTAATCAGATAATATACAAAAAGGAAGCACACTCTGCTTTAAATGTGATCCATTCACTGCAGTATGCTTCCTCTTTTTTTTAATTACAACTCCATCTCTGCCGTCTCCCCGATCACAATGACCGCCGGGGACTGCATTCCGGATTCTTTTACTTTTTCTGCAATATCAAAAAGTGTTCCACGTACACTTACCGTTTTTCCATCAAAATTTCCCTGCACCACTGCTGCCGGTGTTTCCGGAGATTTTCCATACTCCATCAGCCGTCCGGCCAGTTTTGAAAGCTGGTGCATTCCCATCAGAAATACAAGCGTGCCCTCCACTGCCACAAGTTCTTTTAGTCCTTCCGGCAGACTGTCCGCAGTGCCTTTCGTATGTGCCGTCACCACATGAAAACTGCGGCTTTTTCCACGGTGTGTTACCGGGATTCCTGCTGCCGCCGGAACCGCAATGGCAGATGTGATTCCCGGCACTTCTGTCACCGGGATTCCTTTCGCCTTTAACGCTTCCATTTCCTCACTGCCTCTGCCGAAAACAAACGGATCTCCGCCTTTTAAGCGCACCACGCGTTTGCCTTTCTTCGCATGTTCGATCAGAATCGCATTGATTTCTTCCTGTTCCCTGCTATGTACACCGATCCGTTTCCCGACATAAATTTTTTCACAGCTCTCCGAAGCGTGATCTAACAGACGCGCATCGATCAGATCGTCATAGACAAGCACCTCGGCTCTCCGTATTGCATTTAAACCGCGCAGTGTGATCAGGTCATATGCACCGCAGCCCGCACCGACGAGCGTTACCATGCCTGTACTGACGATTTTCCCTAATCCAGTCTGTTCCGCACTCTGGCAATAATCTCTGATCCGCTGCCTCGTCTCTTCCTCATCCGGCACGCGGTTTTCATCCATGCAAAGCTGTGCTGTCTCTTTCAAAAATCTGGCTCTGATCCTGTCATCTGCAATCATTTTTTTTGCAGGTTCCCGGATTGATTCTAAATAATCAAGGATCTCTTCCATCTGATTTGGAAGTTCCCTCGCCATGCGGCTTCTTAATTCTGCCGCGATCTGCGGACTGGCTCCTGCGGTGGAGATTCCCGCGGTCAGTTTTCCTTCTTTCACAAGAGACGGAAATAGAAAACCGCAGTAATCTTTGTCATCTACCACATTGACTAAAATTCCTTTTTCCTGACACAGTGCGCTGATCCTGTGGTTTAATTCCCTATCATCGGTTGCCGCAATGACAAATGCACAGCCCTCGATATCCTCCGGCACAAAGGGACGCTCCTCACACATAAATGCCGGATCCTGTTTTAATTTGTCCATAATATCCGGTGCTATTATGGTAATCTTTACACCGAACGGCTTCACCTTTTCTGCCTTGTGTGCTGCAATCCTGCCGCCACCCACGATCAGGCCTTTTTTATTTTCTATATCAATAAAAAACGGAAAATATGCCATTTTCAAACCAAACCTTTCTCACTCCGCCTCCGGGTACAGAATATCTGCCAGCTGCTTATAAGCCTCTCCCCATTTTGCATTCGGTTTTAAGTTGAATAAGCGCTTATCAAGGATATAATAATGATCATTTTTCACAGCGGTCAGGGATGCCCATGCCGGGTTTGATGTCAGAAGATCTTCCACATTTTTCATGGCGGCATCGCTGTCATTTCCCTGAATCGTCACAAAAATATACTGTGGATCAGCCGCAATGATCGCCTCCATGCTGAGGTCATCTAACAGGCTCTCGTCGCTGTCTGCGATATTCACACATCCAAGGTCTGCCAACATTTCCCCGCAGACATTTCCGTCACTGCCCTTGGCCTTTACATTGCTTGATGCTGCCCGAAGGAATAATACAGTCGGATTACTGCCGTCCGCTCTCTGCTTCATTGCCTCTACTTCTTTCTGCACATCAAGACCATTTTTCTGATAGAGATCATCTCTGCCGGTGATCTGTGTACAGATGGAAAGCATATTTAAATAATCATCAAAATTTGCAACGTCAAAATAGGCAACGGTAATTCCTGCCTGTGTCAGTGTTTCCTCCATTGCAACGTCTGCATCCGTATTTGCACTTGCGATCACAAAATCAGGCTCCGCTGCAATGAGCTGCTCGACATCCGGCTCCAAAATGCTTCCAAGATTTACCGCACTCTCATCAAGGTCTAAACCAAGGCTCTCCCAGGAATCATTTGCTGCTGCAACAACATTTCCGCCTGCTAACATCCATACATCCGTAAAACTTCCGATCAGCGTTGCCACACGATCAGCAGATTTCACTGTCACCTCACGTCCGAGATCATCGGTAAAAGTATAACCCTGTGTCTGTGTTTCGGTATTTGTTTCCAATGTCTCAGTCCCGGCTTCTGATGATCCAGCGTCTACTTCCAGTGTCTCAGACAGTTCCATATCTGCTTTACTGTCTGTTTTCTGCTCAGCCACAGCCGGCACATTCCCTGCTGTTTCATCTGCGGAAGTCTCCTTTGCTCCCCCGCAGCCGGCAGAAAGAAGCAGCGCTGCAAGCACGCCTGTCAGTGCCAGTTTCTGATAAATTATTTTCATGTTTTTCATCCTCCGTAAGTTGTTTCTACATTTTTGACATTATATTTTTTGTTGCTTTTTTTGTCAACATTTGACTTTTTCATCATTTATTGCTATAGTGGGAAACGTTCCATACAAATGCTAGGGGTGCTGTTTATACCATATGGTATTGACAACGTGCTGAGAGATGATTTCATCGACCCTTATTACTTGACCCGGATAATACCGGCGTAAGGAAGCGTTTTCTTTTACTTTATTCTGGTAAGAAACAATCCCCCGTGTTTGTAGACAATAAAATGTACGCTCCGCGAACATTCTATTATCATGAATTAGGATTCTGGTGTCAAAAGGTGGCTCACAACTTAGCGATTGTCAAATTGCACAAAGTTGGGACTCGTTTTGTGACTTTGGGAGAAAATTAGAAAATCTTAGTATGCCTGTTAATGCATAGTGTTTTGCTGCCATGGATGTCAGCAAAAGTCTTAACGTCCCATGGACGGGACGTTTAAGACGTACACGTCACTCCTGGAAAATCTAAATCTGGCATACTTAGTTTTTCTTATTTTCGGACAGCGGAACAAAATAGATCCGACTTTGTGCAACTTGACAGTCAAAAATTGAAAACCACCTTTTGATACCAGAATCAAATCAGGAAAACAAGGAGGATTTATGAATAACTTTTTTGCTACACCGGAAGGAGCCTGGGGAGACGGCTCCGTACATCTTACGATCACCGGAATCGTGATCGTTGTCGTTATCATCGCATTACTGCTCATCGTTGCAGCGTTTGTGCGTCAGAAGAATGCAAGCCGCAAAGCAGCTCTGACTACCAAACAGCTTGTTTACTCTGCGGTTGCCATTGCACTTGCCGTGGTATGTTCCATGATCAAACTGTTTGAAATGCCAATGGGTGGCTCCGTCACATTACTTTCCATGCTTTTTATCGTTCTGATCGCATACTGGTATGGCCCTTATGTCGGCATCATGACAGCTGTTGCATATGGTCTGGTTCAGTTTGTAACAGAACCGATTTTCTACACGATCCCACAGATGCTGCTTGACTATCCGCTCGCATTCGGTGCGCTTGGTCTTGCCGGATTTTTCAATAAGAAAAAATGGGGACTTCAGATTGGATATGTAGTCGGCGTTTTCGGACGTTTCATCTTTTCCACGATCTCTGGCATTGTATTTTTCGCATCCTATGCACCGGAAGGCATGAACCCGATCCTTTATTCTTTAGGATATCAGGCCTCCTATTTGGTACCGGAAGCAGTCATTACACTGATCATTATCAGCATACCGCCGGTTGCCAAAGCACTGGCACGCGTAAAACAGAATGCAGTAGAAGCATAAAATCAAAAAAACAGCCATACCGTTTTTATTTCAAAGCGGTACGACTGTTTTTTTAGTTCTTTTATGTATTAATCCAACAGCATCTGTACGCATCCATACATTCCGGCATCATTTCCAAGTCCTGCAGACACAAACTTTGTGTTGCGGCAGGCATGGAAGGATGTCTCCACAAAATGCTTCTGGATGCTCTCGATCAGGATACTTCCTGCTTTGGAAACACCGCCACCGATGACAACAACTTCCGGGTCAACCACACATGCAATATTAGATAAGGTAGATCCTAAGATTCCGCAGACTTCATCCACTAAACCAAGTGCCACTGCATCTCCGCTCTTTGCCTCATCAAACACATCTTTTGCGGTCAGTTCCGGGAAGTTTCTAAGGCTTGTCTCATCGTTGGTCTTAGCAAGTTTTCTCTTTGCCACACGTACGATACCGGTTGCGGAAGTGTACTGCTCTAAGCATCCGTACTGTCCACAGTTACATGCCTCGATCTCATCATGATTTACGGTAATATGTCCGATCTCACCGCCTGCTCCGTTAAATCCTGCAACGACCTTTCCATCTACGATGATACCGCCGCCGACACCGGTTCCAAGTGTTACCATGATAACGTCTTTACAGCCTTTTGCTGCCCCCTGCCACATCTCTCCGAGAGCTGCAACGTTGGCATCATTTCCTGCTTTGACCTTAAGACCTGTCAGATTTCCGAGTTCTTCCTCTACATTCACGATTCCCCAGCCTAAGTTTACACAGCGGTTTACAACACCGTTGCTCTTAACTGGACCTGGAACACCGATTCCAACACCCTGTACATCATCTTTGCTGATGCCTTCCTGTGCCAGTTTATTATCAACTGCCTGTGCGATATCAGACAGGATTGCTGCTCCGTTATTTTCCGTGTTGGTCTTGATCTCCCATTTATCGATCAACTTGCCGTTTGTTTCAAAAAAACCGATCTTACAGGTAGTTCCCCCGACATCAATTCCAAATGCATACTTTTTCATTTTCGATCCTCCAGTATTCTTCGCAGCAACATACCTGCCACGCGTTTTTTTGCTCATATTAAGGTAATGATAACGTTTCCAAATTTGTATGTCAAGCCTTCATCAGTGCTTTCTGCATTCCAAATCTGTTCTGTTGTTTCTGTGTTCTGCTGCTCACTGCTGTCGTTCGCCTTGTTGTTATTGCTGCGGTTAGTCTTACTGCTGTTGGTCTTGTTGCTGTTGGTCCTGCTGCTGATCTTGTTGCTGTTGTTGTTCCTGCTGTTGTTGCTGTTGCTGCTCCTGCTGCTGATCTTGTTGCTGTTGCTGTTGGTCCTGCTGCTGATCTTGTTGCTGTTGTTGTTCCTGCTGTTGTTGCTGTTGCTGCTCCTGCTGCTGATCTTGTTGCTGTTGCTGTTGGTCCTGCTGCTGATCTTGTTGCTGTTGCTGTTGGTCCTGCTGTTGTTGCTGTTGCTGCTCCTGCTGCTGTTGCTGCTGTTCCTGTGGTTGCTGCTGATCCTGTGGCTGCTGGTTCTGTGGTTGCTGCTGATCCTGTGGCTGCTGATTCTGATCCTGCTGCCCGGCATTTTCATCCGCATTCTGATCCGGATTCTCCTCCGTATCTTCCTGATGGAATGTATGAACCTCATCCGATACCTGCGCATACGGTAAAAATTCCATCGGAGAACGTCCTTCATGTGCCTTTAACATAAACTTCTGCCAGATCGTGCCCGGATAGGTAGATCCCATCAGTTTATCCATTTTTTTCGGCATATCATAACCAACCCAGACACTCGTCGTGTAATATCTCGTATATCCCACAAACCATCCGTCCTTCTGGTCGTTGGATGTACCTGTCTTTCCGGCTGCAGGCATACTGCCAAGACCAAGTCCGTGTGCTGTTCCGCTCGTGATAACACCTTTTAAAACATCTGTCATCATACGCGCCGCATTCTGCTTATACACAGCCTCTTCCGTCTGTGCAGATGCATAGATTTCATTGCCATCCGCATCTAATATCTTAACAATACAGGTCGGTGCCCGGTAATTTCCATCGTTTTCGATCGCTGCATACCCGGACGCCATCTCAAGCGCAGACACACCGTTTGTAAAACCTCCAAGTGCCGTTGCCGGTCTGTAGTCATTGGCATCCAGTTTTGCAAAATTCATTTTTTCAAGATAAGAAAGACCGACTTCCGGAGTCAGCTCCTCATATAATTTCCATGCGATCGTATTGACAGACTTCTCCACAGCCGTCCGGACTGTGATCTGACCAGAATAGGAACCATTTGCATTCCTTGGTCCATCCTCGATCGGCTCGTCTGTCACCACAGAGTCCGGCGTATAATTGCGCTCAAAAGACGGTGTATATACGATCAGCGGCTTAATGGCACTGCCCGGCTGACGGTAACTCTGAAATGCACGGTTTAACGTATAACCGGAGAAATCCTGGCTTCTTCCACCCACGATCGCCCTGACATAGCCATTGTCATTGTCAATACAGACTGCTGCCGACTGCAGGGCATACACGCCCTCATCATTGACCTCCGTGTAACCGGCGAGCGCCTCGTTTACCGTATCCTGCAGTTTCTGCTGTAAGTTCAGGTCAAATGACGTATAGATCCGGTAGCCCGCAGTATACAGCTTTTTCTGACACTCACTGTACAGCGTCTCATAAGCTTCGTCATATTTGTTTTTTTCATCTTCCGAGGAAAACTGATATTTAAACTGGAAATCCTCCGTTTCCATCAATGCCCTGGCTGCACAATAATAGGTATAGGTCTCCACATAATCATTTTTTGCCAGTGCTTCCGGCCGGTCTAACGCCATCACCTCACCCAGTGCATTTTCGTATGCTGTTTTGGAAATTTTCCCATCATCGAGCATATTTTTCAAAATACGGTTTCTTCTCTTGTATGTGTTCGTGATATTCGTAAGTGGATCATAGAGCGTCGGATTATTTGGTATCGCACACAAAAATGCCTGCTCCGACAGATCAAGATCCTGCACATCCCGGTTAAAATACCCACGGCTTGCCGACTGGATCCCATAGTATCCGTTTCCAAAATAAATATTATTAAGATAGAATTCAAGAATCTCATCTTTGGTGTACTTCTTTTCGAGTTCCCGCGCGATATACATTTCCTCAACCTTTCTCTGCCATGTCTTTTCCTGGCTCAAAAAAATATTTCGCGCAAGCTGCATTGTGATCGTACTGCCGCCCTGTGTTGCCTCTCCATTTTCAATCATTGCCTTTACCGCACGCAAAAGCGCCCGGTAGTCAATTCCGTTATGCCGGAAAAACTTTTTATCCTCTATACTGACGATAGCACACTCTACATTACTCGGCATATCTGTAATCGAAAGATAATAAGAATCTTTTCCGCCTTTTAATGTGGAGATTACACTTTCATCCGAAGCATAGACGATACTGGTCTGATTTGCCTTAAATGTTTCCTTGCTGGAATGGCGCACCAGCTCTATTGCCTGCGTCTTTAAGTCTTTTACTTCTTCCGCGTAACCGCCAAAATAATACCAGCATGCCCCTGCAATGACTGCAAGCAGCAGCACCAGCTGCATCTTTGCGAAAAACCAGAACATACGGTATTTCTTTTTTTTCTTTTTTCTGGCTGCCATGATTGCATCTCCTCTATTCCAAAACAATTTTATGATATGTAATCCCTGACTGTTCAAGTAATTCCATCTCACGCTTCTGGCAGGTAAAGATCAGTATCTGTCTTCCCTGCTCTTTTCTGATCTGACAATCAAGTGCACGAAGTGTCTGCATCAGACGTTTTTCATCATACATACCGAATGCCTCATCAAAAATAACCGGCATGGGTTCTTCTTTTGTCACAATCTCTCCGACCGCAAGACGGAATGCCAGATAGATCTGTTCTAACGTTCCATGACTCAGTGCCTCCGGAAGAATCTCTTTTCCATCTGCCAAAATCAAAAGCTTTCCGTCTTCCTTTACAATCGCATGATCATATTTCCCTGCAGTAAGCTGTGACATCCACTTTGAAACGGCACTCCCAAGTCCATCTAAACTGTCCTCATAATACTCTTTTGCAAGACGGTCGATCTCTGCCGCTGCAAGTTCTAATGCACGGATATCTTCTAACAGTTCTTTTTCCTGTCCTCCCGGCTGTTTTGCAGCCTCAAGATCCTGCATGATATTGTAACGTCTGGTCTCTTTTTCAGACAGCGACTCTTTTAAACTGAGAAGCATCCGTTCCGCCTGCCGCAGTCCTGCATCCGCATAAGTTTCCTGTGTCACTGCCTTCATCTCATTCTTTTGTGCTGATAAATAAGCTTCCTTTTTTGCCTTCTCTATCACATGGCTGATCCCCACATAAAGTCCGCATAGAATCATCCCTGCAAAAAAGACTGCCTGCAAAATAAAAAACAGGCGTGACGGATACGAAGTGACGTGGTGTACCGCTGTATTGACAAGCAGCGCAGAAGCACAAAGTCCGATCCCCGCCATGCGGTCAGGCTGTTCTTTTTCCCATTCTGATTTTCCGGCTTTCTCTGCCCCTGTTCTCTCCGGCGCAGCATCCTGCCTCTCCATACGGACTGTCTGATGTCTTTCCTGTTCGGATAATCTCTTTCGTTTTTCACCGATCTCTTCCACACGCACACGCTTTAACTGGTCGATCTCTCTCCCGGCATCCGCAATATTGGCATGTAATCCACGACTGTCACGTTCTAAGAGATCTTTTTCCACAATCAGCTGGCGGATATCCTCATTTTTCCGTTCATGAATCGTCTTTACTTCCTGCGTCAGTTCCCGCTTTCTTGCTGCGAGTGCTGCTTTTGCCCTCTGAACCTGGATATTTGCGCCACCGCCCTCCGCAGCATTTGAGAGATATTCAGCCAGGATATCTGCAAGCTCTTTTCCTGTCACTGCCCCGGTCTGCGGTATATCATAAGTGTTTCCAAACGTTTCTTTATCTATTCCACCGAGCAGCATGGCCAGATCGCCGTAAGCAACCGACAGTTCTTCCCCGTCCGCCTCGTTCTTTAAAATATCTTTTTTGTCTTTATAGTAAAAATTACGCTCTAAATAAAATGGTTTTCCATCCACCAAAAATCGCAGGGCACCACTGTAATAGGAAGGTGCATGCCAAGGCTCATGCTTTTGGTACATGCTGTTTAGCGTGCCTCTTCCACGCCCCTTTTCCATTCCGAAAAACATTCCCAGCAAAAAGTCATGCAGCGTTGTTTTTCCCGCCTCATTCTCCCCATAAATCACGTTGATCCCCGGTTCAAATGAGATGTTCCTGTTCTGCAATTTTCCAAACTGACCAATGATTGCTTCTTTTATCTGCATATTTTATATCCTAATAACGCATTGACTCCATATTCCAATGCCTTTTTTGTGACCACATCCTGCGGCCGCCTTTCCATTTCCTCTATGTAATTCCCAAGAAGGGTATCTTTATAGTTTTCTTTTAATTTTTCGTAGTCATAATCCGGCGAAAGCTGTTCCGTCACATCGACAACCCTGTCAAATTCCTCTAACTTTGCCGTATCAAATCCGGTATCCGGCGAAACTTTCCCCCGCAGAAACAGACGGAAATACTGATACCCCGGTCTTTCTGCCAGCAGTGTTTTTGCCCACTCACATAGTTCGAAATTTGTCGTTTTCCCTGTAACCGGATAAACTTCATGACAGTATTCGCATTTTTTGACCGGATGAAAATGAATATCGGTATGCTCTTTATCGATCGTTCCCAGCCAGTATCCATGTGATCCGACATCATTTTTATCCGTCGGCTCTAAACTTCCCGCCATCACTGCACGCCCCGGTATCTGCTGTCCGCCTTTGTGAATATGTCCGGCAGCAATATAATCAAACCCATTTTCCAGAATATGCTTCGGATGGTATGGAATATGCTGCGGATCTCCGCCATGTACCAAAAGAATGTTGATCTTCGACAAATCCTCCGGAATGATTGAATCGTAAACCGGTTCTCCAATCTCCCTGTGCCAGTAACTTAACCCGTAAATACTGACATTTTCCTCCTCAAAATCAAAATGTCCCGGCTCCTCCTGACGGAAAAAATAAACATTCTCCTCCCACTCCATCGTCAGATAATACGATTTTGTACGAAGATAATCGTGATTGCCCGCCATCAGGATAATTTTCGTCTGGGGTATTCTGCTGAAAAGATAATTGACTTCCCGAAGTTCTTTTTTTAACGGCTGCGCATGAAACAAATCCCCCGATATCAGCAAAAAATCCGGTTTTAACTCCACTGCCGCCCCGATCACTTCTGCAAAAGAATCCCAGATATCCTGCGCTCTTTTTTCACTCCAGGGTTTTCCCTCATCCGGTTTTATTCCAAGATGTACATCCGAAACATGTATGAATTTCATAAGCTGCTCCATTTCTGTCTCATTTACAGTGTCTATTGTATATGATTTTTTTTGTTTTTCCAATAGTATATTAAAAGCGGGAAAATCTTTGCTTTTTTGATTTTCCCGCCTCTTCTCATCTCTGAGTTTATTTTACTGTTCCATCTGCCGTCCCAAAAATGATGCTGCCGCAGCAGCCAGTTTTCCTTCGGTATCACTCATTTTCTTTTTTTCATCCTTATTACAGATGACCACTGCACCGATCGCATCTCCCTCACAGATGATCGTGCTGAATGCCTGCTCTGTATATTCCCCGGCATCATCTAACGTCACTTTCATAAATTCCGCATCTCCCGCGGATGCCTGATAGTTCTTTCTTTCACTGATTGCTTCCTCTAACTGTCTGCTGACCGGTTTTTCCTCAAATTCTTTTTTCCCGCTTCCGGATGCTGCGATCACATGGTCACAGTCTGTCACAAGAACAAGATATCCCGTAGTCTGTGCCAGGCTTTCCGCATACTCCCCCGCAAATTGTCCAAGTTCACCGATTGGCGAATATTTTTTCAGGATGATCTCCCCCTCGCGGTCTGTAAATATCTCAAGCGGGTCACCCTCGCGGATCCTTAAAGTTCTTCTGATCTCTTTTGGTACCACGATGCGTCCTAAGTCATCTATCCGGCGAACAATTCCTGTTGCTTTCACGTTGTTATCCTCCAATGCTATATTTTGATAAAGCAGCTCTTTCTTATATATCAGCTTTGGAGTTAGTATGTGGAAAATATTGAGATTTATTCTTGTATCCTCTCATTTGCTTATGATTCCGGCCGCAGACAATATGCTATATCATAAATTTCCCGTGAAAAGTCCTGATGATTAATCAGTTATCACCTGATAGAATTTATACTTTTTTATCATTTTCTGCGCATCCAGTCTGCATACCAGAACACGATCTCTGCAATATGATGCAGATCGCCTTCTTTGCTGGTGGCTCTCCAGTTTTCTTTATAAGCCATAAACCAGCATTCTAACTTTTCTGCCAGTTCCAGACCTTTCTGCATATCAAAACTTCCCGTTTTTTCCATGCTTTCTGTCAGGAGTCCTACGGCATTCCAGATACCGATCCCCTGCAATGTCACGGATAAAAGCTGCATCTGTTTTTTCGTTTCCGGCATCGCCTGCGTGCTCTCCAAAAGTTTTTTGTATATATCACGCAGGGCATCTGCTGCAGCATCTACACCCGCCTGATCCACACCGCGGAACAAATCTTCGCCCTCTTCGAGTTCATGTTTTAAGCACCGGTTCTCATAATACATGACAGCTTCTCTCCACTGAAATACCGACTGTCCGCAGATTTCTGCCAGATGGGAAACATAATTTCCGGTAGTATCCCCATACTCGATCCGTGAGATCATACGGTTTAACTCTGCAAATGGTATCTTCTCCCCATTCCAGGAAAATACAGCACCGTAGATCATCCCCGGAACAGAAAATGCCGGATCATTAACGTGTCCAAAATCTCCCCAGTCTGTGTTCAACACACCGATGCCATGATATTTTGCCGCATAACCGCACATTCTTGTAATATTTTTATAAGAATTTTCTATTAAGTTTGCCCACTGGTTCCAGCCGCATACACCCGGACACAGATACTGCACTGCACCCGTCTGTGCAATCGCCCTCGTCTCATCTTCCCGCTGTTCCGGTGCATATCCCCAGTTCAGGCAGATCATGCTCTCAGGCAGTTCCTTCATCAGTTCCGGCGAATTCCAGATAATATCACCCCAGAACATCGGGATTTTTCCATTTTCCACCAGAAATTGTGCAAGCTCTTTGACATAGTCAATATAAAGCCGATGGACGCCACGCTCTTCGGCAAGTTTTTTCGATTTATATTTGCCAAGGCAGAATGTCTCATCCGCACAGATATTAAATTTGTTGGAAGAAAACAACTGCATATATTCTGCGATCATCTTTTTGATCAGAGGAAGGGAACGCTCATCGGAGACATTGATCGTATGATACCGCATCCGGTTCCAGAAGGAAAACGGCTCCTTCCAGGAATCCTCCATCTCGCAGAGATCCCCATATGTTTTTGTGGAGAGCAGTGTGCACAGATGTCCAAAACTTGCCAGCGACGGAACCAGTTCAATATGACGTTCCCGGCAATAACTGTCAAGTTCTAAGATTTCCTCTGCCGTAAGCGGAGTCTGATCCCTCCACATTTCCGAAAAGTCACGGAACAGATAGGTATGTTCCACATAAAGCTGAAGCTGGTTTAATTTATAGCGGCACATCCTGTCTGCAATTTTTTTGAGTTCTTCCAGTTTTAACACACGTCCCCTTGTCTGGTCAAAATAATAACCACGGTTTGGCATATCCGGGGCATCCTGAATCTGTACACAGGGCAGTATCCCGCCACACTGCTGTACGATCTGGCAGAAGGTCTCCACACCATAAAGCACGCCAGCCCCGTCGCCGCCTGAAATCTGTCCGCCTTTTTCGTCGATCGTGATCTCATATGTCTGCTCTGGTAATGTTTTTGCGATCCCAAGAGAGAGATCCCCCTCCCTTACTTCCCCTACGGAAAACGGCAGGATAAGCCCCGTTTCCTGCCTGATCGCCTCCTGCAGTCTTTTTGCTGCATGCATCTCTGTCTCTGCCACCTCTTTTGTCATCACAATATGTGTGCTGTGGCAAAGCAGCATCTGTCCGTCCTGTTCTTTAATTGTTTTTGGCTTTGGTAATAAATACATAATTTTCTCCTCCTGCTGTCAGAATTTCTTCCTATTCTTCAAAAATTATTTTTCCACTATCCATTAAAAGTATTTTACTCTTATAAATCTTTGCACCACTCTCATTAAAATACCGGAATTTATCCGCATCCATAACGATTTCAAATGCCTTATGACTTCCTTTTTCCACTTTTATTCTGGAAAATGCAACCAGTTCCCGCTCTCTTGGCACAAGTTCACCGGACAACACTTTCCGGTAGCATTGCAGCACTGCCGTATCATCTATATTTCCTTTATTCTTTACAATTCCTGAAATAATCCACACATCCTGCTGCTTTTTAAGACAGATATCCACATACTCCATGTGGGAATATCCCATTCCTTCCCCAAATGTATACAAAACTCCCTGTTCCATATCACAATAGTGCATTGCCGGATAGGACACCGTATGGTTATAGTACACCGGAAGCTGTCCGCAGTTTCGCGGAAGGGACACCGGCAGTCTGCCGGACGGTGCATATTTTCCAGACAACAGCTCCGCGATTGCTTTTCCTCCCATCGGTCCCGGATAAAAAGCATATAACAGTGCATCTGAATCCTGCGCAATTTCAGGGATTGCATAAGGCCGCCCGGCAATGACTACGGAGATCACCGGTTTTTTCAGCGCACAGACAGCCGTAAACAGTTCGTTCTGGTTCCCGGGGAGCTGTAATCTGGCGGTATCCATGCCCTCCCCACAGTCCATCTCAAGTACTCCCTGTACTTTTGCCGCACCGTTTTCATCGAACAGCGCCCCTTTAAAACGACTCGATGATCCGCCTAATGCCAGCACGATAATATCCGCATTTTCCGCAAGAGAAACAGCCGTCCCGACCTCATGTCCATTATAACAGCGAACCCGGTCTGCACCAAATTCTTTTTCCATGCCGCTCTTTAACGTCTCATATCCTGCCCTGTCCATTGGAGGTGAATAATCACCGATCTGCCGGTAAATATCATCCGCATTTGGACCGATCAGGGCTATTTTTTCTGCTCTCCCAATCGGCAGTACATTTTCATTCTTCAACAACACTACCGACTCGCGCGCCAGTTTTTCCGACTCCTGATATGCCTCTGTCGGAAATGAAACAGCACCATTTTCGCTGTAAGAGGCGGTACGGTTCCCGTTTTCATCAATATAAGGTTTATCCATCAGTCCCTGCTCAAATTTCAAAGTGAGCACTCGAAGGACCGCCTGATCGAGTTCCTTTTCCGTGATAAATCCCTGTTTTAACGCCTCCTCTAACTTTGTATAACCTTCATCCCACAGACTGATATCCACACCTGCTTTCAGTGCAAGTGCTGCCGACCTGATATTATCCCCCGTCATAATGTCTAACTGGTCGATGGCGATGCCATCCGCCATCACGACCCCGTCAAACCCCAATTGTTCCCGCAGAATATCCTGTAGCAGATGTCTGTTGGCATGGCAGAATTTTCCATCGATCTCGTTGTATGCAGCCATAATGCCTTTTACGCCCGCCTCACAACATGCCTTCGCCGCCTGTAAATGGATCTCCCACAGTTCCCTCTCTCCGATCCGCGCTGCGCTGGCATTGACCCCTCCGGTCGTCTCCCCCTGTGCACAAAAGTGTTTTGCAACCACTGCAACGCCCTCTTTCTGGATTCCTGTTACGATCGCCCGCGCGAGCTCTGCCGATAAATATGGATCCTCCCCATAACACTCCTCACTGCGCCCCCATCTTGGGTCTCTTAAAATATCCAGTGCCGAAACCAGTGCAAAATCCACGCCCATCTGCTTTAACTGCCTGCCGCACACCTGCCCTGCCCGCTCATACAATGCCGGGTCAAACGATGCACCTACTGCCAGATTGACCGGGAGCAGATATCCGTCTAACGCCTGATGTCCATGTGGACATTCACTGCTCAGTAAAAATGGAATTCCAAGGCGGCTGTGTTCGATCACATATTTCTGTAACTGATTATATGCCTGCATGGAAAGTCCCCCGGCAAGCCCTGTCTCATAATTTTTTTCCGACCATGGATCTGCACGGTAAAGACCATAGATCGTGCCGATCCCGCCCCACTTTTTTACTTCATCCTTTAATTCCTGCGTAAAAATAATTTTTCCATCTTCTACATGGTAGATCCGAAAACCATATAAATGCTGGTTTAACTGTCCCACTTTTTCTGTTGCGGTCATCTGCGCAAGCAGCGCCTCTGCCCGCTTTCTGCTATCTCTCTCCATATCTGTCCTGTCATTTCTCCTTTATTTTTCGGCTGTATAATGAACTTGCAATAATTCCGAATGCAGACAAAATAAACACCATCTGTATGTTATCTACCGGAATGTTTAAAATCCTGATATCCTTTGATAATGCCACAAATGTCGAGCCGAGCATGGATGAAAAAAATCCTACAAACCCAACCATTGTTGAGCAGAAGCTGACATAGCTGACACGGTGTTCTAACGGTGCAAAGGCAAACTGCATCCGAAAAGTCGCAATATTGATGCCGCCCCAGGCAACCCCGCTCACAGCCTGTACGACCGGAAGCCAGTAGATACAGTTTTCTTTCGTCAGCAGTCCCCAGCCGATATATGCAACTCCCAGCATAAAAATGGACCCCAGCGTGACAAGCCTCCACGAATAACTGTCTGCTGCCTTCCCCCACAGATTTGCAGCCGCGATCCGCGCCACCGATGCAACCATATTCATGACGGTGATATAAAAATAGGACAGCCCCAGATTCTCTAACATATAAATAGAAAAAAACGGACTGGCAAAATTAGACGCCACACTCCACAGCAGGAAGAAAATCAATATATTGCGGTAATTCTGGTCTGTGAGCGGCATCTGTATTGCTTTCCTTATGTTCAGTGGCTCCACATGTTTCACATTTTCCGGTTCCCGGATCAGCGTGAGACAGGTAATGTCGACCACGCAGATACCGATACATAAAATGCCGATGATCCGGAATCCCAGAATCTCCTGATCCGCGAAACGGTAGACATCTAAAATTTTACTTAAGATCAGGGAACCGCCTGTGGACGCAACTAAAGTCATTGAATCCTTCAGTCCGAGATATCTTCCCAACCGTTCTTTTTTCACCAGGCTGATCAGCCAGTTATTTGCCCCGGTGTTGATAAATGCCCCACAGAAATGTGCACAGGAATACAGCACCGCGATCACTGCCACCGAGATTCTCGCTCCTAACATCAATGTCGGAACAAACAGCATCATGAGCAGGCATAAGCGCTGGATGAGTGCAAACTCTACCGTGATCCGTTTGCTGCCTGCGCGGTTCTCATAGACGACAGAGGAAAAAATCTGGATGGTATTCATCAGCGTCGGCAGTGCAGCTATGATCCCGGTCAGTGCCGTCCCCGCACCCACAAGATAGGCAAGTCCCGATAAAAATGCGCCGGAAGTAACCGTAAAAATCTGTGTGGAAGCGCATCCATCGAGGATAAAAAGTGCCCTGCTGGTCCGATACTGTTTTTCCGTAATATGATCGGAACACTCAAAAATATGGCTTAATTTATTGGTCATAACGTAAATCTCCCTATAAAAAGAGAGGCATCCCACCGAACTCTCTTCGGAATCTGAATGCCTCTATATGATTTTAAACGAGTTTTACAGTAACAACTTCATACGGTTTCAGTTGTACACAAACCACTCCGTCTTTCAACTCTAATTCTGCTTCTTCCTCCTCGAGCAGATTGCAGGCAAACGCTTTGTTGTAGTTCCCCTCAACTACAAGATTTGTCTTTGTGAGTGCATTTTCGCTCTCATACATACGGATAATGATGCCATGACCAGACTCTGCACACTTGATCGTCTCTAATACAACGTTGGACCTGTCCACAGATGCTTTTGACAACAGGCTTCCCGGCTTTCCTCCTGCCACTGCAATAGCCGGCTGGTTCAGGTCATATGCCTGCTCCACGGTCTTTGCTTCCTGCCATTTTTCCGCATGCGGATAGATTGCATAGGTAAAATAGTGCTCTTCCTGATCTGCCACCGGATTCGGTTCGATGCCGGATTTAATCAGTGTCAGTGCCATATCAGAATCCTTCACGGAATGTCCATATTTGCAGTCATTTAACATGCTGACCCCGTAGTGACCTTCCGAGAGATCGATCCATTTCTGTCCGCAGCTCTCAAAACGTGCTTTATCCCAGCTCGTATTGGTATGCACTTTGCGTGTCAGATTACCAAACTGTACATCAAATGTTGCTTCATCGGTATGTACATTGACCGGGAAATGTACCTTTAACAATGTCTGATGCTCTTTCCAGTCCACATAAGTCTCAAATTCGATCCTTCTGCTGTCTGCATAGAAATGGATCTTCTGGTGGATCACAGAATTGCTTTCTTTCCGCTCCATCTCTAACGTTGCACGCACCGGACCGCACTCTGTCCATTCCATAGAAATCACATCATTGACATCCCAGTACTTTTCGGTATAGTAAATATCCACATCCCAGTTATCAAAGCACATCGGCTTATCCTCGTACATGCGGAACTGATTGCCTTTTTTGCCATCCTGCAGTACTTCCCTGTCGTTTTCCTTATCGTAGATGCGGTCAAAACGTCCCTCCGCATCCAGATGGATCGTATAAAACGGTGTCTCAAGCGTATGGTCATCCACAAGGACAAACGGTGTTTTCTGCTCAATTTCACTGGATACAGCCGCAAATGTCTTATATCCTTTTGACGGCAGATGCTCTACATAGACCACTGCACCTTCTGCAGTCTTCTGTACCGGATAGATCACGCCCTCTGCATCCTTTAACGCTTCCGCATGGATCTCCCCAAGTTCTACGATATCACTGCGGTCGTGTCCGGTTGTATTGAAAATAGTGATGCCTTCGCCATCTCCCACGAGTGCATGGAGACGTTCCTCTTCCAGTGCTTTGATCTCTTTCTGAAGTGCAGCGTATTCTTCCTTTGTCACCTCATATACTTCATGGATCGCAGATCCAGGCAGAATATCATGGAACTGGTTGATCAGGACTTTTTTCCACATGCGGTCGAGTTCTTCTGCCGGATACGCTGCCTGTGCCTGTGCTAAAACGGACAACAGTTCCAGATCCATCAGACCAAGTTCTGCCTTACGGTTGCTACGTTTATTTCTCGCCATGGAGGTATAAGTTCCGCGATGGTACTCAAAGTAAAATTCACCTTCCCATACCGGCAGGCGTCTGTCACCTTTCACGCGCTCCTCAAGTTCTTCAAAATAGGTGCGTGAAAATTCCTGGCGTACTTTCGGAATCCCTTTGATTCCCTTTTCCATGCGGATCGAAGTCTCAAGCATTTCCCTGGTCGGACCGCCGCCGCCATCGCCGTAACCGTAGGAGACTAAGATATCGTTATTGATGTCCTTATTCTGGTAACGCATCCATCCTCCCATGATCGCATCCGGGTGCAGCATGCCATTATAGGTCGTAAAGTAATCTTTGATCGGCTGGCTCACGCCAAGGGTCGTGATCAGGTGTGTCAGCACCTCTGTTCCATCGATTCCGCGCCACATCATCGTATCGTAAGGCACTTTATTGAACTGGTTCCATGCCAGTTTGGTTGTCATAAAATAATCGATTCCGCATTTTTTCATGATCTGCGGCAGTGCCCCGGAATATCCGAACACATCCGGCAGCCAGAGGATACGGTTGTCCACGCCAAATTCCTCTTTGAAAAAGCGTTTGCCATGCATAAACTGACGGACGAGGGATTCCCCGGATGTCAGATTGCAGTCTGCCTCAACCCACATGCCGCCTTCCGGCTCCCAGCGTTTCTCTTTGATTCGCTGTTTTGCTTTCTCGTACAATTCCGGATAGCGCTCCTTTAAAAATGCATATAACTGCGGCTGGCTGGACATGAACTTATAGTTCGGATACTCGTCCATCAGCTTTAACACGGTTGCAAAACTGCGTCCAACCTTTTCTCTTGTCTGTGCCACAGTCCACCACCACGCAACATCGATATGCGTATGTCCGATACAGGTTGCGATCACATCCTCATAACCTGCCATATCCTCATAAAGTGCTTTCCGGATATAAGCAGATGCTTCCCGCACACTCCGGTAAAAGCCTTCGGAATACGGGGTCCTTAAATCCAGCAGATTGATCGTCTCATTGAGCACATACTCAATATCCTTGCGGTTTTTATCATCTGCCTCCATGCGGGAAAACGCTGCAAGCGGAACCCACAGGTCATAATAGAGTTTTTCGATCTCTGCATCGATTTCTTCGATCTGCGTGCGGAGCGCAAATTCCTCATGCATGATCCCGGTATATGCCTGCAGATCAATGTTCAGTGTCTCTCCTGCCTTTCCGCTTCTTGTGATCAGGCACTCCCTGTGGTTCATATCGATACCCTGATAAACCTCCCCGTTCACAAACACGATAAACTGCGGATTTCTTCCGTCATCCCACTCGTCGATCTGTGAGGAAACGCGGATCCATATGCTTTTGCCATCCAGCTCCTCCGGAACGGTATAGGTCGTGCGGAACCAGTAATGACGGTCCTTGCCATACCAGTGCATGGTCTTGCAGTCAAAGTTTTCCCAGGCTGCCTCGTCTTTTAATGCATCCTCCGGGTGAATAAAGTTTCCTTCCTTATACTCCCACTGTGTCAGTGGAAATACCTGTTTTACTTTTAATTTCTTAAGTTCGTTGCAAATTACACCGACTCTTTTGTCTAAGAAATCCATATTTTCCTCCTTGTCTTGTTTTCTTTCTATATTAAGATCGTTTCCAATCTTTATATAAGTTCCATGATGCAGCCCATTAAATTATCTGGCAGCTGCATTAGCATCATGATTCATACTTTAATTTCCCTGTAATATGTACTTTTTCGTTGTTGCTTCTGTAGGATAACAAAACCGTTCTGCTTTTCTCATCCCATACAGACTGCAGTTCCATGTTTTTCCCGCTTTCTGTATGTGCACATAAATCTTCCGGTTTCCCTGGCAGGCGGATCCTCATATTCACCTGAATGTGATCAATTGCCTTCGCCTCAATACTAAGCTGTCCGTTTTCACATGCCATATTTTCAATACGCGCTGCCGTTGCGATAATCCTTACATCTTCTTTTATCTTTTCAAGATCAAACAGCAGCTTTTCCTGCCCGGGTTCTACCAAAACCCGCTCCACGACCGGATATTTATCTTCATACAGATCCACAAACAGACCCTCTTTTGTATAAACCGATCCCGTATCCGATTCCTGCATGGACGCTATCACAATATACGGATCCCTTCTTACCGACAGATAATTGCACATATTCCAGTGATATCCGCCCATCTTAAGTCCTTCCCGGATCCAGTTGCGGTATTTATCTGCGATCGCTTCATTCACGCTTAACAGCGCAGGAACTTCATTCCATACGAGAACATTTCCCTCTCCGATCCGGTAACATCCATTGGCTGGTTCCTTATCCATTCCAAACTCTGCAAAAAGATGTTGTGCAGGCGTGTCGCAGGAAAATTTCTGCCACCATTCCTGTAAATAATTATATGGATCAAAGTCTTTTCCAATATAAAAAAGTGTGCCTCCCTGTTTTACCCATTCCACCAGTTTGTGATGAAATTCTTCACTTTCCGGTTTCATAAATTCATAACTTAAGATCAGATACCGATATTTTCTCAGATATTCCTCATAGCGGACCATGTGATCAAAATAGACCGGCTGTATCGGTAAACCATATTTTAATAATGGCAGTGTCAGACCAAACCAGTCCGGGAATGCGCAGCATTCTTTATACGCATATTCCATTTTTTCCATGGATAAAAGAAGCTGACGTTCTTCTTCCTTTTGAAAAATAAGACGGTTCATCCAATCTTCCATCCCCGACAGATTGATCTTCTGCCCATGATGTTCCACTTGATCCGGGTATGTCCGCTGGTACATACAGCTATCTGCTAAAAATACACCAACCGCATCTTTTTCTGTTTCGCTCTCCTCTTTGGTCATATCTCCCAGTGTCTGTATCATACCTGCCAGAAATGTCGCGTAGGTATCCGGGATATTTTTTGCACCTTCCATATCCTCCGTCGGGATCATTCCCTCCGCAAGACCGACTTTTCTGGGATATCTTCCTTTAAACACCCTGTTTGGCCACGGACACACCTCGTAGTGATCCACATCCGGCCAGAATAAAGCTGCTGTCAGGGTCTTTTTGTATTTATCTGCATACTCTTCCCAGCCATGTTCCGGGTTATCTTCCACCGGATCCTGTAAAAACCATACTTCCTTATCTGTCCCTTTAACCAGTTCCTGCATGATGCCATACTCTAAATACGCCGTCTCAAATGTTCTGCTCTTATAATGGCCCTCATATACGTTTCCTGTGCCGCTCGTCCCCGTCCATACCTGTGCGATAAAACCATCCACCTCATCAACATCCAAAAGACGGCTTTCCGGACTCATGATCTTCCATTGTGCATAATTTACCAGACTGTGCGTCGCCACATAAAAATGGATCTCTTTCCCCGTTTTTCTTCCATACTCTTTGATATTTCTGCTGAGATGTCTGACAAGCCTTCCATATAAATATGCTTTTAATCTGGAACTGCGGTACTTCGCATTGATATTTGTATGGGGCGGCTCCCAATCCACGCCATAATATGCCAGATATTCTTTTTTAAATGCCTCCGAATATCCTCCCGCTTCCCAGAATTCGGGTTCTTCCATATAAATTTCTGTGATCCCTTTATCTATGAGAGCGCATAAGTGTTCCGTCAGATATTGGATAAAGGACCGTGTCGGCACCATATATGGCGTATCGACCCCGTGCAGGATCGGGTTTCCGTTCCGGTCTGTCTGACATTCATCCCAGTGTTCCTTTCCGTCCCACCTGCCGCACAGATATTCTTTATAATTTCCCCAGGCGCACCCAAGCATTAAATGTACCTTATAACCCCGCTCTCTATATTGCTGCATCCGGGATTCTAAAGATTCATTCAGACCATAGACCATTACAAAATCCGTCTGAAGGTCAATCTCTGATGACCACGGTTCTATCTCCTGAAACCCCGTTTTGATTTCTTCTTTTTCTCTTATAAAAGCCATACTTTCACCTGCTCTTTATTCACGCTCGATCCATACCGCGGAATGTGGCAATAACACGGTATCATTCACTGGATTTGTAAATTTCCGGTTTCCTTTTAAATTTCCAATCTCATACGGTGTTGACCGATGATTTACCAAAACCATTCCCGTCTCAAACACACCTGCTTCAATGCCTCTTTCACAGATTCCTGAAACAGGTTTTCCACATACCCCTAACAGATCTTCCAACAATGTACTTCTTGCCTGAATGATCGGATACATTTCTTTATTTCTCTGTTCATATGGTACATGTGGTATATTCTTTGCCACATAAGAAGCACCTAACTGTACTCCGCAGGAAATAACCTTTCCTTTTTCAATTTCCTGCATAACAATACATTTGCCCGCATCGTCTGCATATGCACTAATACATCTGCCTGTCTCATATCTCTGAAATTCACAGCCCTGTGGAATGACAGGCTTTTGATATATGTACGGTGTTTTTTCACATGGGATGCCCTGGATGCCAAAACAGTTTTTACTTAAACCACAGTCTGGTCCATGTAGCACAACTCCTCCATTTGTCACCCATTCCCGGATCATTTTTTCCATGTCTGTGTGTTCTTCTGCAAAATAACAGTCATTGGATGGAACAATCAGCATTTTATAGTCGTTTAATTTATTCTCTAAAATGTCATGATAGCTGATGACATCGGTCTGATACCCAAGATCACAGCATATTTCATACCACCCCAGCATATCCAGCCGGCGGATCTCATTATTTTCCACATCAAACGGTTCATAATCTGACATCTCGGATGGAAAAAGGATTGCGATCTCTTTAAATTTACTTTTTCCCCTTTTTGGAATCACTTCTGCACACCAGGTATTTCCCCTTCTCAGTGAATCTAAAAAGTCATCTTCCATGCGATTTAGCACACCGCCATCATCAAGTCCGTTCATCCCATAGGAAGTGTAGCCATCTACCCCGCACGCGGTCATGGTACCCACAATTTCTTCCGGTGTTAAAAATGCATACAGATCCCGGTAAATATAACGTCCCCAATAGATACCGCCGATACATTCTTTTCCTTCATTCATCACGCGCATCATACTGTGCTGGCAGGAAGTGACATAGGCATCCGGACTCGCATCCGGTCTTGCCGGAACTGTTATGAAATGGCAGGAATCCACATATGGACTGATCGCATACATATCGATCCCCCGCATTGCAGTATCCCACAATTCACTGTAATCCGGATTGTCACTGTCACATTGTTTCTGGCTGTACACATTTAAAAAATATCCCCACTGCGACAGATCCGGACAAAGGAATAATTCCGGGTGGTCTTTTTTGAGGCGTGTCTGCATATCTTTAAAGTACAGCCGCAGTTCTTCTATTTTCCAGGACATGTTATCTTTCCATATCCAGAACTTCTTTGTTCTTTTTCTGATATCCTCTCCGGTATAACAGCTTCCCTCTCCATAAATCACAGAATACCAGTAATCCTCTGGTTTTAACTGCTTAAAATCATCGATATCCAGATCGTACCTCTCATTGAATAACGATATATTGTTTTTATATTTCTCTTTTAAAAATTTCTGATAGCGTTCTATTCCATCCTGGTCAAAACTTGGCGCTGCAATCGGATCCCACATCGTACATGTTGGAAGGACCTGTTTTTGTCCCAACCGGCAGGTGGTACAGCCCTCCCCGTACATTTGAAGGATCTGGTCTACATGCTCTGCCATCGTTTCTCTCGCAGTATCTGACCAGTACTTGTACCATTTTCCACCTTTTTGATCTATTGTCACGACCTCTTCCCCAAATACAGGTGGACTGAAACGGATATGCGGGTACAAATTATCGCCATTTAAATATAACACCAGGAAATTATACGTTAATCCATGTTTCAATGCAGACTGCCCCATATATTCCTGCATTTTTACATATTGGCTCCGTTCTCCGGTTTTATAGCGTTCCCTGAAATCTTCCCAGTCTTTTGTGTCAAACATAACGCTGTTATAACCAAGATTTTTGATCAGTTCCATCGTCTCATCCACAAAATCCGGATCGTCATATCCCGGACTGTAAAAATTTCCAAATATTACATTCATATATGGTTTTCCCGAATTTTTCTCTATCATTCTTTTCTCCCACTGTTGTTTCCAGAAATTTTTTGCAAAAACAGAGCTGTCACAAATAATATTATTATTATTTTGTAACAACTCCGTTTTTTATTACATACTTTCCATGCTTTCCATTAATTCATTTACTGTCGTAAACGCAAGTCCTGTAACTGTATCTGCACAGCCATAGTAAATTGCAATTCTTCCTGTTTCTGCGTCCGTAAGCGCAGCACACGGAAATACGACATTCGGAACATCTCCCATACACTCATAAATTTCATGTGGTGCCAGAATATAATTTTTTGTCCGCTTTAAGACTTTCCATGGTTGTTCGAGATCTAACAGTGCACAGCCCATACGGTATACAAAACCGTTACAGGTGTTGATAACACCGTGGTAGATCACAAGCCATCCTTCTTCTGTCTCGATCGGGATACAGCCTGCACCAATTTTGGTTGACTGCCATGCTGACTCGTCCCCTTTGATGGTTCCCATCACATATCTGTGAACCCCCCAGTGTTTCATGTCAGGACTTTCACTGACGAAGATATCTCCAAACGGCGTATGCCCATTATCACTTGGACGGCTTAGCATATAGTAGTTTCCATTGATCTTTCTCGGAAAAAGAACTCCATTTCTGTTAAATGGCAAAAATGCATTTTCCAACTGATAAAATGTTTTAAAATCAAATGTATAACCTACGCCGATCGTTGGATATCCATGATATCCATTACACCAGGTGATATAATAGCGGTCCTCTATAAAACATACTCTCGGATCATATCTGTAATCTCTTTTTCCAATCTCTTCATCATCACAGTGGAATACGATCGGATCATCCGAAATATCCCAATGGATCCCGTCTTTACTAAACCCTGCAAAGATATCCATACTGATCGATCTGCTGTCGCAGCGGAATATTCCTGCATATCCATCTTCAAACGGAACGACCGCACTGTTAAAAATGCTGTTTGAATTTCTGGTCGCAAAGCGATCAATGATTGGATTTGCTTTATATCTCCATACAGGAAGTTTATCGTTTTCGTCCTTGTCTTGCCATGGCATATCCGGCAATGCTTTTCCTACTATTTTACTCATATTTACTGTTCTTCCTACTGTTTATTTGCTAAAAATTCATCAATCTGTGACTGTGCCTCATCTAAGACATCCTGGAATCCTGCATTCATTAATTCCTCTTTGATCTCCGGAACTGCTTCCTTCGGATCTCTTACACCTGTGAGGACTTCACTCTTGTAACGTAACCATACTTCTGTACAGTTTGATAACTGATCCTCAACGTTTGATGTATCAAATGTAAATCCTAACAGAACAGATGGTACTGCATTTTCATTTAACTCTTTCACTTCATCCCACTGATTTACAGTGTCTGTATCCTGCTGTGTAACGGTAAAGAATGTTCCCTGTGTATAACCTGCCATTGTCCAGTCTTCATTGAGTTTGTGAACTTTATTGTCATCTGTGTACTCAAAGTTTACTCCCTCTTCTCCATAGTAGAACATATCCCTAAGAGTCGTATCTGTATTTACAAGATCTAAGAACTGTAAACATTTCTCAGGATATTTTGTATTTGCAGAGATCATGTTAATAGAACCGCGAACTGTATCATTCGATAAGATCGTATCGCCAATTTTTGCAACCTCAACATCTTTTCCCATCTGTGGACCCCAGGATGTCTGTGCTGCGGTAGACCATCCCTGTGCCACTCTCCAGACATTATATACACGGCCTTCGGAAAGTGTAGATGCATCCGGATTGATAATACCGTCCTGATACCACTCATGAATGGTCTCTAACTCTGAATAAATATCATCCTGTTCCAGTGTATAGCATACTTTCGCATCTTTATCATTGTACTTTACACCAAGTGCCTGGCATCCGGCACCTAACTGATCATAAGTATCAAAGATATAATACAGACCATCATTCTTTACATAGACCGGATAATCATTGGTATCACTTTTGATCTGCTTAAAGGTATCTGTCAGGGAAGATATGTCTGTCATAGATTCAATATCAAGATTATACTTGTCTACGATCTCCTTATCCCAGATCGCATAATTGGATAATGAGCTGTCTTTGTAGGTGGGAACTGCATAAATCTTTCCATCGATCGCTACTGCATCCCAATAGTCACTTGGCATAAGTTCCTTCAAGCCCGGCATGTTATCATCGATCAGATCTGTAATGTCATAATAAGCTCCGAGTTTTGTATCAGATGTATAAACATTTCCGTTGCCGAAAATAATGTCATAATCTTCATTGGTACTGATAATGATATTTCTACGGTTATCCCAGTCTCCCCAGGCAACTACTTCCATATCAATATTTACACCTATTTTTTCGCCGACATAATCATTCACTTTCTTTACCCAGGAATCATAGTTATCCGGCATTCCACTTCCAATTGTGACCCACTTCAAAGTAACGATATCATCGCTTTTACTGCCTGAAGCGGTGGAGTCCCCCTGGCTTTCAGAACTATTTCCACACCCTGCGAATAATCCTGCGGTCATCATTGCTGCAAGCCCCAATGACACAATTCTCTTTTTCATCATAAAATTTTCCTCCTAAATCTGATATCTCTTATTTTGTTTACACGGTATCATCCTTTTACAGAGCCGATGGTCAGACCTGAAATAAAATACTTCTGGAAAAATGGATATACACATGCAATAGGAACCACGATAATAATAGCGATCGCCATTCTCACACTCTCTGTCGGCATACTTGCTTTATACTGCTGCAATGAAAGCCCGCCATATGGATTGTTCGCTATATACTCAATATTGTTCTGGATATTATTCAGCATAGACTGTAATGTCTGTAAATTCTTGTCTGAAATATATAAGGATGCCTGAAACCAGTCATTCCAATATCCAAATGCCGCGAACAGTGCGATTGTTGCAATGATCGGCTTTGAAATCGGTAAAATGATCTGTGCAAAAATTCGAAGCTGTCCTGCGCCATCAATTTTTGCCGATTCCACGATGGAATCAGGAATCGTCGTTTTAAAAAAGGTTTTACAGATTACAATATTAAATGGCGATACCGCAAGCGGCAGGATCAATGCCCAGATAGAATTTCTCAAATGCAGGATATTTGTATTAACAACGTATCCGGCGAGCATACCACCGTTGAAAATCATCGGGATAAAAATCACCCAGGTATAAAAACTTTTCAGTTTATAAGTATTTCTTGAAACAACATATCCCATCGTCGTTGTCAGCAGTACTGACAAAATAATACCAAGCGCGGTAACCAGAATGGAAATGAATGTTGCATGTAAAATAGTTCCTCTTTCATTCCACAGAAACTGATATGCCGCTGCCGAAAGTTCCTGTGGTATTAACTGATATCCATTTTTCTGTATTGATGTCTCACTCGAAATAGAGATAGAAAACACAAATACGATTGGAAAAATACACAACGCTGATAATATAATAAAAATGATATTAAAAAACACATTCGTGCTTTTTTTAATCTGATTAAGTTCTTTTTCTTTTCTTAATTTGTTGCGTGCCATATTGCTATCCCCCTATATAATCGCGCTGTCTTCATCAACTTTTTTTACCAGCCAGTTTGTAAGCAAAATAGTTGCACAACAGCATACAGACTGGAAGAATGAAGCCGCTGCTGTCTTTCCAATTGGTGCGCTCGACTGGATTGCTTTGTAAATATATGTATCAAATGTAGATGCAACGTTGTACAGGGACGCCGGTATTCCACCCGTTGCCTGATAAAACAGACCAAAATCAGAATAAAAGATTTTTCCTGCATCCAGGATCAGCATCATGATCAGAACGGGTTTGATGCATGGCATTGTGATATGTTTTGTCTGCTGCCATTTGGTTGCACCGTCCATAACTGCCGCTTCATACAGAGACGGATCAATTCCGGTGATCGTTGCCAGGTAGATGACCATTCCATATCCCATGCCTTTCCAGATCCTTAAAAAGGTAAGGATAAACGGCCAGTATTTCGGTTCCTGATACCACATGATCTTTGTTCCACCAAGTGCAACAATGATATTATTTAAATAACCTTTTTCCGGCGTTAATACTGCATAAACAATATAACTGATCACAACCCATGACATAAAATACGGGAAAAACATCATCGTCTGATATGCTTTTGATGCCAATTTATTCCGCAAATTGCTCAGCATCAGCGCAAATCCTACTGCAACGGCCGCTCCCAGTGCAATAAACACAAGATTGTAAACGATCGTATTTCTCAATAACATCCAAAAGGCATTTGATTTAAAGAAATATGTGAAATTAGACCAGCCCACCCAGTCACTGTGAAGCAGATTATAGATAAATCCATGCCCCGGGCTCAATTTATAATCTTTAAATGCAATGATAATTCCAAACATTGGAAGGTAAGAAAACAATACAAACCATATAAAAGTTGGAAGAGAAATCAGTGTTAAATCCGTATCATCTCTTGTCCAACGTCTTTTTCCCTTCTTTTTCTTTATCTCTTTCATCAGTCTCCTCCTTTACTTTTGTTTCCCTGTTTATGAACAAATATTAACTTTTATTTTATATTTTGTCAATAATTTTATTAACTTTTTTATCCATTTGTCGTCACTTTTGTTGTTCTTAATATATTTTTATATAGCATTTTGTGCATTTCAACTATTTTTCAGTTGTTTTTTATTAATCGAACCGCCTCTTGTTAACATTTGTTAATTTTTTTGTTGCAAACATCATCTCTTTAATGCTATACTGTACTTATAATTTCAAACTACATACCTGTCTTTTATTGACTGCAACTACACATTTTTCTATTTGTACTATAAATCTAAAAAGGAGTATTTCTACTATGAGTAAAGTAACTATGCAAGACATTGCAGATGAATTGGGGATCTCACGCGTTACGGTATGGAAAGTATTTAACAATCATTCAGGCGTTTCAGAAGCAGTTCGTGAAAGCGTACTTCAAAAGGCAAAAGAATTAGGATATTCCAAATTCATGCAGGAGCCCGCCGCAATCCCTAACGACCCGCAAGAGGATAAAACAGTCTCTTTAATCGTATCCCGCCCGGACTCCTCTACATTCTGGACAAACATTATCCATAGATTAGCGCAGGAACTGGCAACCCATAATATTAACCTTCTTTATACTTATGTGCCATCCTCCTATACACCTTCTTACTCCTTTCCCTCTGCCCTGACCAACGGAACTGTCTCTGGGGCAATTATTCTGAATGTATATGACACGAAAATGGTTGAATTAATTAATAACACTTTAAACATCCCTAAAGTGTTCCTTGATACGGTACCCGAAGTCGGCAACCGTGCTTTACATGGCGACCTGCTGCTGATCGAGGGCTATAATACCATGTATGAAATCACACAATCCATACTGGAAAGAGGCATTACGAACATAGGCTTTATTGGCGATATCCATTACGCGATCACGAACAAAGACCGGTATATTGGTTTCTGCCATTGCCTGAAAGATCATAATATTCCCTTAAATCCAGCCATCTGTCACACGGATCCCATTGGTATTTTCTCATATCATAATGATCTGTATGCCTTTTTGGATTCTATCCCGGAACTTCCACAGGCTTTCATTTGCGCAAGTGACTATATTGCCCATTTTCTTCACCTGTACCTGACAGAACATCCGGAGCGTATTCCAAACGGTATTATCCTCACCGGATTTGACGGAAGCAATGAATATACGAACATCAACGGACTTCTCACAACCGCTTACGTTCACACCAGCCTTCTGGGAAAAAGACTTTCTTTACAGATCATCTATCGAATGGATCATCCTGATGCGCCCTTCGAGCTGACATATATCAGCCCTGAAATTGTGTACCGGGATTCTATCGTAGACTGACCTTTCAAATTCTGTTCATCATCTTTCATAGCAATGTTATCAAAAGTTAACAGAGTTGTTTGTTATGTTTAAATAAATTAAGCAGATAGCTCAAAAATTTAAACTTATATTTGTGAACTATAGAGAAAAAGCACAAAATACAACATAAAAAGTTGACATTGATAACAAAAACGGATAACTTTATGATAACATATTATTAACAAATGATAAGGCGAGTTAAAAAATATGTTTAAGAAGTAACACTATGAAAAGACGGTGGGAGAAAAAAGAAAGGAAATGTTTTATGAAAAACAAAGTTTTAGGAAGAAGATGCATTGCCATTTCTCTGGCAGCAGCATTATCTGCAGGCTTAACAGCCTGTGGCAGCACAGGGGGTGACACACAAGCTGCCACGACGGAAACAACTCAAATAACAGAAACAGCTCAGACGGCGGAGAGAATTTATTCTCTTACGGAAGAGAATGAAAATCAGGAGCTTACGATGGCGCGTCAGCCGGAATCCTCTTACTGGTTTCCATCTGAACTTTTAAGCTGGGATGCAAAAACAGATGAAGATTTGCGTTTCAATGTAAGTACCGTCCCCCTTTCAGAGCGCGCCGCAAGAGAACATTTGCAGACAGTAAACTCAACTCAGAACAAAGAAACAAATATCATGGCAATTTCCATTATGAACAGCAGTACCAGTGGAAACCCGCCTCATGGTCTGAATAAAGTGAATGCAAATACTTTCACCTACTGGCAGTATGTGGATACGCTGGTTTACTGGGGTGGTTCTTCCGGAGAAGGTCTCATTGTACCGCCAAGCCCTGACGTTGTAGATGCAGCACATAAAAATGGCGTAAGAGTTCTTGGAACTGTTTTCATGCCTCAGACCGCACATGGCGGTAAAATGGAGTGGTTAGAAGACCTGCTTGTAAAAAATGAAGATGGCTCTTATCCGGTAGCAGACAAACTCATTGAAGTTGCGCAGACTTATGGTTTTGAGGGCTGGTTCATGAACCAGGAAACCGAAGGAACCGATGAAGAACCGCTGACTGCAGACCATGCGGCGCGCATGCAGCAATTTATCCAATATTTCAAAGAGCAGGCACCGGACCTGGATCTGGTCTACTATGATTCCATGACCGTGGACGGCAAAATGGATTGGCAGAATGCATTGACAGAAGAAAACCTGGCTTATCTTGTGTCTGAAGACGGAGACCCCGTCGCCGATGCAATGTTTTTAAATTTCTGGTGGACTTCAGACACCCTTGCCGATCAGGAACTTCTGAAGAAGTCTGCCGCGCTTGCTTCCGAAAACGGTATTAACCCTTATGATCTCTATGCGGGTGTAGATATCCAGAGCGAGGGCTATAATACGGAAATTAAATGGGATTTATTCGAAAATGAAGAAGGCGGGACCTATACTTCACTGGGACTTTACTGTCCAAGCTGGGCTTATACTTCTGCTGATACGATCCAGAATTTCTGGAAACAGGAAAATAAACTCTGGGTCAACTCCATGGGTGATCCATCCGCAGATGTCAAAAAACTCAGTAACACACAGTGGAAAGGCATTTCTTCTTATATAGTAGAGCGTACACCTTTGACATCTCTTCCGTTTGTAACAAATTTCTCTACAGGGAATGGTTACAGTTTCTTTAAGAACGGCAGCCAGATAAGCTTACTTGACTGGAACAACCGTAGCATCGCAGATATTATGCCAACCTACCGTTATATTATTGAAAACGGTAACGGCAATAAATTAAGTGCTGATCTGGATGTAGCAGATGCTTACTATGGTGGAACAAGCCTCATTTTAAGAGGCAATATGGCAAAGGATACCTCTTCCACAATTAAGTTATATGCTGCAGAACTTACCGCTGCAGACAATATGATCTATACGACTGCTGCAAAGGCAAAGGGAACAGAAATTACTTTAAATGCGGTACTTGAATTAGAAGATGGTTCTGTTGTGACATTAGAGGGTGACCAGAACGTCGGTGAGGAATGGACCGTTGTCTCTTATGATACTTCTTCTATCATAGGAAAGACGATCAAATCCATCTCTTATGAGATAACTTCTGCTGAAGATGTGAGCGGACTGCAGTTACGTTTCGGTAACATCACAATGATGGAGGCAGATTCCGAAGAAAATGCAGCCGTAAGCAATCTGGAAGTATTAGATTCCGAGTTTGATGAAGATGGAATGTATGCAGGTGTACGTCTTGCGTGGAGTTCAGATATAGCTGCTGATTATTATGAAGTTTACCGTGTGAATCAGGATAATTCCAAATCCCTGCTTGGCGTATCCAACACAACCAGTTTCTATATCAACACACTTCCTCGTACAGATGATACCAACAAGTCTACTTTTGAGGTCGTTCCAGTCAATGCAGCTTTAGAAGAGGGAAACAGTGCGCAGGTCGTTATGGATTGGCCGGACAACAGTCTGCCGAAAGCAGATTTTGCAGCAGATGTAACACTGGCTGCACCAGATGCGAAGATCACTTTTGAAAGTTTATGCTCTGCAAATACAGAAACCGTAAACTGGACATTTACAGGAGCAGATATCGAAACAGCAGAAGGAGAGAGCGTATCGGTATCTTATCCAGAAGAGGGCATCTACAATGTTAAGGTAACAGCAGTGAATAAGGCTGGAAGCATTGAGAAAGAAAAAGAAGGCTATATTGTCATCACCTCAGATGCAGCAGATGGTCTTGTACTTCTTTCCCAGGGAGCAGACACTGAAGCAGACGCATATGTAAATGAAAACGAAGCACCCGAGTTTGCAGTAGATGGCGATGTTACGACGAAATGGTGTGCAACAGGAGCTGCACCTCATGAAATCACCCTCGATTTAGGCGAAGTGACTACCGTAAGTGCCGTTGATATTTCCCATGCAGAAGCAGGTGGCGAGAGTGCAGACATGAACACGAAATCTTATACCATTCTTGTCAGCCAGGATGGAAATAGTTTTGAAGAAGTATACAGCGTGACAAAAAATACAAATGGCATGACACACAATGCATTTACACCAAAAGAGGCACAGTATGTGAAACTCATAGTAAATAAACCTACACAAGGAAGCGACAGTGCTGCGCGTATTTACGAGATTGAGGTTTATGGAATAAAATAAAGAATTTCCTGCTATTTATAAAGTGATATATTACAAACTCAAAGGCCGCTCTCGTTACCTTAAAAACAATTCATAACGAGAGCGGCCGCATATTTTAGTATATTTGTAAACCCTTTTATAAAAAAATGATATGACTATATTTTACGTCTCTTGCACAGTTGTTTATTTTCGTACATATAAACATCCGCCTTATCCAATAACATCTGCATGGTATACGCACCATCTTCGCCCGGAAATGCCCAGCCGCATGCATAGTCAATCTGTTCTAGTATACAGGTAAATCCACGTTGCTGCACTGTACGGGAATATCATCCCCCCGAAGCTGCTGTCTGGAGGACACCCGGAGAAGGCAGTTAACTCTTTTCATCGGCTGCCTCCCTCTGCTGTAAATACTTTTTCTGTAACATGTCCTGCACGGTTTCCACCACGCCCGAAGACTCTCTGGCAAACTTCACCCGGACCAGATAGCACTTATCCTCTACGGTAATGTACATTTCCATAGCACAACACCGCCCCATCTCCTTTTCTTATTTCTATGAAAAGAGGTGGGGCAGTATGTCTTTGTTCTATATAAACTTTTTAACGGTTCCTCAACTTCTGGCAGGCTGTAGACTCTTTCACTGTCTCTGGGGTATTAAGAAGCAGCTCACAGGCATCTTTATTAGGTAATCCGGTATGGGCATCCGTATATGCCTTCTGTTCTAAACAGTTTATTATTCATTGCCATTTTCATTGCTGTCAGCGTCTGCATAATGATCAAAATCACCAGGCACAACATATCAAGTGCGGACAGAAACTCTATTGTGCGAATCTTTATAGCAATCTTTTCTGAATAATTTTCTGCAGCAAATACCGTTTCATCTGCCATCTCAAAATAAATTTCACTCATATTTACAATATCCGTATTTTGGTAGCCCTTACTTCTCACTGCCCCGATTTCTGTTTTTCATTTTTCCCAATATTCACTCTGAATCCGCAGCTTATCCTGATATTCTTTGTCATGGATCTTTACCAGATCATATTGTCCTTCCTGATATCTTAAGCCACTCAGGATATCATCCAGATATTTTATCAATTCATCCTTCTGATTTCCTGCGATTTCTAATTTACCTCACGCTGTGTCGCTCCACGTACCAGACCCGCATAATTTATTACGCGTGCAGTCCCTTGTAACCTGTTAATCTGTATTATCATAAAAACAATGAGAAATATTAATATCAATATCAGACAGCTTTGTATGATGCCTATTATATTTTTTATTCTCTTATCCGACCGTATTTCTTTGTTCATCATACCTCTCGTATTTACCCATGATAACATTCTTTCAAAAGAAAGTCTATCTGATATATTCCGAACTTCTGAATCATAAGTATTTACAATATTCCATACCCACTCTGATCCGTTTATGCTCTCCATCCGATCGTACGTATCTCATGTTTTCCTAACACGATTTCATTCTCTTCTTTCTGTAACCTGTCTTTTTCTAACAGATCATAGGTAAAAATCTCAGGCTGTGAGACAGTCACCGTCGTCTCTTCATCTGAAAGGTTGCAGAAACGCAGAATGACATCCCCGGTAAGCATACTGTGTTTCAGTGCGGTCGGAACTGCCTGTAAATGTTTCTTTTCTACAAACCGGTATGTTTGTGGCAGGGTTCCCGTCTGTCTTTCCATTCCCGCGGTCTGCCAGTCTGTCTGGAACTGGTATGCCTCCTCGTAGGAATGATAAAGTTCCTCTCCCATGCCATGTGGGATGATCTCATATTCCGTGGTCTTTTCGCCCAGGCACTGTGCTTCCGGTGTTAAAAATACACCCCAGTCTCCCAGTTCACGTACACCACGGTGAAGTGTTACCGCAATCGTATTTTTTCCGTCACGCAAAATCTCATACTCTGCAAGACCTTTATTGGCGATAGTAAGTCCATATGCATCCTCATGCACATTGACAAAACACTGCTGATGCTGGGCATTGCACGGATTTTCCCATGTGTCTGCCGGTACGTTCGGGCGCTTTGCCACCTCAAACACAGAATCTGCGTAATGGAAATCTGTCTTTAATCCCGTCTCAAAAAGGACGCGCAGACGATGATCTTTGATCTGGTTATTGAAAGTGGTCTTTACTTTCAGTGCTTTTCCGTGCTTCTCTAAGGTATACTCTGTCACGATCTCAAATGGAACCAGATGACTGCCGCGGGATGCCTTGCGGTGTTTAAACTCTACAAGATCCTCGATCTCTCCTGCCAGCGTCTCATCGGCTGCATCCGGGAGCATCATCGTATGTTTCACACTGACCACGGCGCGGCATGCGTTATCTTCTGCCACTGTGATCTCTGCTTTCGTCCCTTTTGTCGTCACCGGTACGTCATTTACCGGGGCAAAGAAAATATATTCGTTTCCGATATCCCCGCAGTCCTCAAAGATACCAAGTCCCCTGTATACATGGTCTGTCTTTTTATCGGTCAGTTCCACAGAACCGTCCGGTTCAAAGTGTGCCTTTAAAAACTCATTTTCCAGTGTATTTTCTGCTGTGATCAATGACTCCACAGTATTGATACATTCTGCACTTGCATGTTCTGCACTCTGATGTCCCGCTGCCTCTGCCAGCACATAAGTGTCCCATCCAAATGCCGGCACATCGGCTGCTTCCATGGTGATCTTTACGCGTTTTGCAATATATGGCTGGCGGAATTTATCTTTTGGCAGGTCATAATTAAAATGATTTGCAATTTCAGTGACAACCGCCGGGATCTCTCTCCCGTCTTTGTCAAGTACGCGGTATTCCGGGAGTTTCTTTTCATGCATGCGTGCTATCACTTCGGCTAACGGTGCCTCACTGAAATACATGCGATCGGTTTCTAACTCCATCTCCACAACACCTGTGCGGTCCCAGCCGGTCGTATTGACCACGACAAATGGAATGTTTCCTTCCTTCACTGCACTGGTATTGATCTTTCCTTTCAGATAGTCCATACACATGGAAATAATGTGCAGTGCCACCTGTTCTGTCTTTTCAAAACGGGTTATCATCTCACGATGTACATCATCCACGCTGCATCCGCAGATACTGTCGTGCGGATGATTCTGCATCAGAAGTTTCCATCCATAAGTAAACAGATCCTGCGGATATTCCATCCCCTCTTTTGCCGCAATCGCAGCGAGCGGTTCTGCCACTTTCTCAAACAGCATCTCACAGCGGACATTCCACTGTTTGATATAAATGCGGGAGGATGCTGTGTTCGCTAACGTATACCATCCATCCGTCTTCTGGCTGCGCAGTTCGCCCGTGATCATGTTCAGATCGTCCGGCAGTTCCTTTTTTATCTGCTCCACATAACCGGTGAAATCAGAATGTACGAAATCCACATCCGGGTACAGCGCATTTGCCGTGCGGATGGCAGCTGACAGATCCGTCTGTACCGGCTGATGATCACAGCCATTCATGAATAAAAGCTGGTCCGTACCGGCATAACGCACAGCATCTGCAAGTTTTTTATCCCAGTACACTTTTGACTTTTCTTCTTCCACCGGCACTTCTGCGCCGTTGTTGTACCAGTTTGCAAATAAAATGCCAAGCACCGCAGAACCGTCTGCTGACTGCCAGTTCATCTCAGAATAGGCAGACTCATAGGCGTCGGCCGTCTGATTATTAAATCCGGTCGGTTTTACACCTCTTCCGAATACTGCCGTGTCAATGCCCGCCTTCTTTAAAAGCTGCGGTGCCTGCCCCACATTTCCAAAGGAATCCGGAAAGTATCCTGTTTTTGTCCACTTTCCGCCAAATTCCTGTGCAAGTTTATAACCCATCTGTAAGTTTCTGACATTCGACTCACTGCTTGTCAGAAATTCATCCTGCAATACATACCATGGACCAATTGCAATCCTGCCATCCCCGATCAATTTCTGCAGACGTGCACGGTTTTCGGGGCGTACCTGAAGATAATCTTCCAGCATGATGGTCTGTCCATCCAGATGAAAATATTTATATTCTTGATCTTTCTCCATAGTATCGATCAGTGTATCCATCATTTCAATATAAAGCATATGATGTTTTTCATATGGAAGATACCATTCTCTGTCCCAGTGTGTATGAGAAATAATATGCGCCTTTTTCATAGTGCTCTCCATTCCTGCCCATTTAGGACATTATAAAAATCTCTGCTTCTGCCTGTTTCCATTGATATCCCATATTTATGCACAGGCACAGATATCTTTTTAAATCAAAGGGTTACTTTCTGTCCGCAATAGTCCAGTACCAGTTCACAAAATACGGAATTTGCCCATGAAAACCACGGACGTGTAAATTCTTCCGGGTGATCCACATGAAATGACTCATGTACCAGATTGGTCTCCGCATCACAGTCTGCGATCATCTCAAGCATTTTTAATTTTTCCTCCTTGGAATCAGAGGTAAGTCCCTGCATTGCCAGTGCCATTGGCCAGATGAAACGCGTGTATGTGTGTGGGCTTCCGATTCCCTCCGCGCACTCTCCGCTGAAATAATATGGGTTCTGGTCACTTAAGATCACTTTTCTGGTGTTCTGGTATCTCTCATTTTTATTGTCGCAATAGCCATAGTATGGCATCGCAAGAAGGCTTGGCAGATTTGCATCATCCATTACAAGATACTGGCCGAAACCATCTACCTCATATGCGTAGTATTCCGTTTTCTGTGCCGGAAGGATAGCAAGTGTCTCGATCGCACTTCTCACTTCCTTTGAAAAAGCATCTGCCTCTTCTGCCAGTTTCTCATCATGGTAGATTTCACGGGCAATCTCTGCTATATTTCCAAGGATGACGGAAGCTAACATATTTGACGGGATCAGATATCCATATACACAGGCATCATCACTCGGACGGAACCCCGACCAGATCAGTCCGACGTTGCTTTTTACCAGAGCACCTTTTCCGTCCCTTGAGAGAGTATCGGTAAAACTGCAGTTTTCTCTTTCAAATGTATATGGGGAAGCATTTTCATGATCCTGTTCCGTTCGGAATACGCGGATCACGGCTTTTGCGGCTTCTAACCATTCTCCGGTAAACTGCTCCGTACATCCTGTATTCTTCCAGAGCAGATAGGAAAGCTGTACCGGATAGCATAAGGAATCGATCTCATATTTCCGTTCCCACAGCTCCGGTTTCATATCCGTCTTGTCATGATCCCAGCACTGTCCGTCGCCATTTTCATTAAATGCATTGGCATATGGATCTAAAAGAATGCACTGCATTTGTTTTTTGATCAGCCCGCATACCAGTTCCACAAGTTCCGGTTCTTCCTTTGCAAACAATAAAAACGGGCGGAGCTGACATGCCGAATCACGCAGCCACATAGCAGGAATATCCCCCGTGATCACAAATACTGTATCATTTTCTTTTATTTTAATCGTTGTCTGAAGCGTATTCGAAATGCACTTTTCAAACATGACCGCGATCTTGCTGTCTGCACCAAATTTTTCTTTTACAAGAGCAACCGTACGCTCGATCGCTGCATAATTCTCTTTTATTTTCATCTTAATCTCCCTTCTTGTACTGTCTTTTTCACACGAATCTCCTGCTTTATAGAATCCCCGATATCTGATAGGGAATTATAATATCCTCGTTCTGTTTCTTTCCGGTTGTAATTTCCTCCAAAAGTGTGACTGCCTGCTGTCCCATCGCAAATTCATTCTGCCGCACATGGATAAAATCATCCTGCTCATAGATCTCATCAATGCCATCAAATACAGCAATCTTTTTTGAAATCCCATGCTCTTTTAAATATTTCGAAAAAAGCACCCCGATCCGGTATTCAGCGGCAATATATGCCGTACATTCCCTGTTTTTTTCCAGGATCTCTGCAATCTGCGCATAATCAAATTCCCGACATTCTTTTTCAATATCCTCTGGAATGTGGTTATATTTTTCAAGTTTTGCAAATGTCCCATTGGCATCTTCATATTTGAGCATACAATGAGCAAATCCTTCGTAGCGCTCATGGATCGTTGTCGTCGTAACGGACGCATGCGTCAGAAAACAGATTTTTTTATGCCCCATTGCGATAAGTATTTTGGTAACTTCGTTCGCCGCTTCATAATTATCTGTTCTGACACACGGGATTGAAATGCCCTGCATCCTCCGGTCCATAAGCACCAGCGGATACCCGTTCAGTGCCAGTTCTAACACCTTACTGTTATAATTATCCCCCTGTGCGCAAAGAAGCAGAATACCTTTTACTCCCGCACGGATTGCTGCGTCGATCGCCTGTTTTTCCTTTTCGATACTTCCATAAGTACACTTAAACAAAAGATCTGACTGTCTCCTGTCACATTCGCTCTCAATCCCCTGCAAAAGCCGTGTGCCAAAATCGCTTCCAAACCCATCGAATATTACACCGATCCGCTGATTGGCAGTCCCCCGGCTCTCCTTTTTCATCTCCACAGCAGCAGCCGGACTGCACACAAAAGAACCTCTTCCCGGCTCTCTGCTGATCTTTTTTTCCTTTGCCAGCATATCCATCGCCTTTTTCGCTGTAATACGGCTTACCCCATAAAGCTCTGCTGACTCTTTCTCCGATGGCAGCCGGTCTCCCGGCTGGTAATCTCCATTCTGTATTTTTGCAAGCAGATCCGCATAGATCCGCTCATACATAATTGTTTTTCCCATTGCCGCCTCCGTTAATCTTTCTGTGACACTGCGCATTGCAATTTTACACTACCAGATTTGCTGCTCCAATGATCCCAGCATCATTTCCAAGTGCAGAGGTCACGATGTCGGCAATATATCCATGACTGCCACCGAAACACATATCTTTCACCAGATCCTTAAGCGGTGCGGTCAGATTTTCTTTCTGCGCAGCAACTCCTCCGCCAAGGATCACCTTTTCCGGCCGGAACGTATTGATCACATTTGCAATTCCGCATGCGAGGTAACCCTCATATTCTTTTATAACTTCCATGCCAGCTTCATCTCCGGCTTTTGCGGCGTCAAACGGAATCTTACCATTCATCTGTTCCAGGTCATTTTTACACATCTCATTCATGACAGATTCCGGGTGCTCTGCTGCCTTTTCCCGTGCGATCCGAAGAAGTGCAGACGCAGAGGCATATGCTTCCAGGCAGCCTTTTCTTCCACAGGTACAGCGAACGCCATCATGGTGTATAGACAAATGTCCTAACTCACAGCCTCCCGGCATCCCACCGCGAAAAATCTTTTTATCCAGGATCACTCCACTGCCCACACCCGTTCCAAGTGTCAGAAGAACTGCATTTTCTGCACCTTCTGCCGCACCGGCATATACTTCTCCCAGTGCCGCAGCGTCCGCATCATTGGCAATTTCAATTCCCACATCCAGATGTTTTTTCAGTTCTTCTACGATTGGTACATTTTCCCAGCCAAAATTATTAGAATACAGGATTACTCCCCGCTTTGCGTCGATCGTTCCCGGACTTCCAATTCCGATCCCCTCACACTGTTCCAATGTCATGCCTGCATTTTCAAGCATCTGTTGTACGGCATCTGCCATGCGTTCCACCAGCATCTGATACGGCACCGTCAGATCGGTTGGAATTGTGATTCTCCCAATAATCTCATTTTCCTCATTTACCAGCCCCATTTTGATGGACATACCGCCCATATCGATCCCCAGTTTCATTTTTTCCTCCTTTTTATATGTCATTTATATATCATTTACATATTATTTATATTTATTAATATATCATATCCAAATCGAATATATCATTTTGTTGTGTATTTGTAAAGACAAGACTTACACGCAACGGAAAATTACTGCTCACCATGTTCCCAACGAAAAAAAACATCTGCTTTCTCCGTTTCATGCGGAAAAAGCAGATGTTTTTCTGTCAGAAGCAGGTACTATTTCCCTGCCTCTTCCAATATCTGTTTCTGTACTTTTTTGCTGAAACCGTGCAGTACGGTATCATACGCAAAATCTATCATATTATAAAGTTCCTTCTCCGGGAAATCATCCAGATAGATCGTATTCCAGTAAGGTTTCTGAACCTTCGAACAATGATATCCCTCCACGATTTTATCCGGGTAGACCATCCGGTAAAACTGTGCGGCATCCGCTGTGCATTTTAATGTAATTTTATAGTTTCCCTCATCCGGATATAACTGCGCAAATATTTTATCATTCAGTTTGTAGCAGACCGGCACTTTCCCAAACGGGTATGCTTCACATGCCTTATGCTTACTGAGACAATATGCTTTGATATCTTCTGCCGTCATGATTTTCGCCTCTTACTTCTGTTTTTCTCTTATCTTTCATTACTTGAGATATTCGATCAATTCCTCACAGCGTGTCATGGTAAGTTCTGCTGACTTATCATAATAAGCTGCTGTTCCAGCACTTCCATCCCCATACTCATCCGAAGCAGCCTTTGCTTTTGCTTCTTTATCTGCGATCCAGGTCCGCTGTTCTTCAAGTATTTTCTGATACGCGTTCTCATCCGTATCATTCTTTATGAGATTCCCTCTTCCTGTCCCTCATTTACAAGTGCCACCATCGTAAGCTCTGTATCACTTTTGTTTGCCATGGAAAGCCAGGAATATACCTCTTCCGAAATTTCGCTGACCGGTGTTCCCTCCATATAGACCAGAAAAGTATCTGTACCAGTCAGTCCATATGCATCTGAATAAACATACTTTGTTCCATCTTTGATCTCTTCCCTGCCAAATTCATTTTCCTGATAGGAAATATCAGCAAGTGTCATCCGGTAACAATGGTCATTCACCGGTGTCAGATCTTTAAAATGTCCATCGAACACGCTTATATACACGGTTCCGTTTTCATAGCCGTCCCCGGTAACTCCCATATCGGAATCATGATATTCACCACTGAAATGACCGTCGGAATCAATGATAAAATCCGTAGCCCATCCACCCGCGCCACTGCAAAACTCGAACTGATATTCTGCAAGATCCGCAAATGTAAGCCCCTCGGTGTTTTCTGTTCCTGTGCCGTTTTGGGCACTCTCCTCTGTGTCTGTATTACTGTCTGCATTATTCTCTGTGGATGCATCTTCCGTATCTGCATTTTCCTCTGTAGCTGATGTTTTCCGGGTACTGTTTTCCGCAGCGTCAGACTGCTGTAATGCACTGTTTTCATTCGATGCCGCTGCACCTGAACTGTTTATATTTCCATTTCCACATGCTGCCACACCGATCAGGAATGCTGCAGTTATAATAGATAATGCCGCTTTTCTCTTCAACTGAATTGCCCCTTTATCTACTTTTCTTTTCTAATTCCCATTGTAATTCCTGCTTACATATTCTTTAATTGGCTCGCTGTCCTCCGGCATTCTGCATCCAACGATGAATTCCCCCTCATTGTTGGAGCTTCGGATCACGCAGCCGGTCAGCGGCTTATTTCCGATCACTGCAAAATCTTTCACATCCAGCTGGACATTTCTGCCTTTCTGGCTTGCAAAAACATTGTCACGCACGGAAAATGCAAAACCGTTTGCACTGATATTTACCATTTTTCCGGAATATGTTTTATCTGTTCCCTCTAAGCGGATGGTACATGCATTAGAGATCGGCATACGAGGATATTTTCTTCGGTTATATACCTTCGGATTGGATTCAATATGCAGTTTATACTGACCTTTTTCACCCTGTCTGACCGGATGGATCTCAATGTCATCCCAGTAATACAAGACATTGTCAACTACAATATGCAGTTTACATAACTCATATTTATTCTTCTTGTCAACAAAGTTTTTCACTCCACTTTCTGCGGTTACAAAGAGATCTTTGCCACTGCAGTCCGCAACTTCGCCTGCATACTCTTTTTTACTGCTGTCATCATTTAATGCAATCGTGATCTTCATGCCAGGTTTTACATCCTGTACCCCCATGAATCCGCCGACGCCCAGCTCCTCCATAAGTTTGCCGACAACACTCTCAATATCCAGTGCACTCTTGGCACTTGCCTCGTATTTGCTCAGCATCGTCCTGGTCGTCAGTTCCGCACCATTGATGCTCTGTGTCATGACTTCCATGACTTCGCCGACCTGCTGCATATTGTCCGTCAATGTCTGATTGGATGTCTCCACTTCTTTGACTGCGCTGTCTACAACCTTGATATTCTCTCCAAGGCTTGTCGCATCGTTCGTAATATTGGTCACACTCTGGTTAACATTCGATACTTTTTCAATATTGACCTGAATCAGTTCCACGGTCTCTGAGATGGACTTCATCATCTTCTCGGAAATTGCTTCGAGTCTTGACAATGCTTCCATAATACTGTTGGAGGAAGCCTGTGTTCCACTGCTCAGCTCGCGGATCTCATTGGCAACTACCGCAAATCCCTTGCCGGCTTCTCCGGCTCTCGCTGCCTCGATGGATGCATTTAAAGCAAGTAAATTTGTCTTTGAAGTGATACCTTCAATCGTACTGGTCTCTTCTTTTACATTCTTAAACTCAGCCTTAAAGTCCTCAAGCACCTGCTCTACTTCTTTGGAAAGTGTCGCCATCTTATTGGTGATCTCCACCACCTCAACCAGCTCTTCCGCGCTGATATTGGCATGATCCACCGATGCCCCGATGAGCTGTACCACCTGCTCCATGAGACCGGCAACATTTTTTACCTGCGTATCGATCACATTGGTCATCTCAACAGAGGAAAGTGTTTTATCATTGAGCACTCCATTGTTATCCGCAAGATTTTTCATATCATTCATGACATCATTAGCGCCGGTGCGGTTCTCATCTGCAAGCTCCCTCACAACCGTTACACCGTCCACGATCTCATTGCTCGCCTCTTTGACCTGCTCCACAGTCTGTACGACGCGCGCCAGATTAGATTTGATAGAAGCCGTCAATGCACCATCCGATTGTACCAGATGGGCGATCGCCATATTGGTACATCCATAACAGCAGATCACAATTGCAAACTGCAAGACACATTCCTCGCTTGCAACGAAATCCATCATTCCTTTTGCCAGACCTTTATACAGATTACTCGAAATCAGTACAAATAACGTGATACCCATCATTGTCCGGATAAATTTCGGATCTTTATAAAGGATCAGAATGCATACTAACGGTAAAATAAATACATAAGAAACTTCATCTAAAGATGTCCACGCAATTACCGCATAAAATATCAGGTAGCCAAGTCCTACCACCCATTTATACCGCAGACTGTCAGCATGCTTAAATCTCAGTAAGATCCTGCCGCCAAGATACGACAGCCAGCCTGCAACAAAAAATCCTGTAAAATACGCTTCCTTTAACTGTCCCCTGCCGACTTTTATTCCGTAAAACACGGACGCTATCAGCAACAGTACAAACCATGTAATACTCGCCCGCTTGTTTGCTTTCGCAATAAAAAAACTCTCATCATAATCCTGCATAGCTTTTTATCCTCTCTGTAAAAATTCACGATACACTCTTGTTCCAGTGTATCACAAATAAAGGGGAATAGCTAGGGAAACGCTGATTAATTAGCTTTGTTTTCAGCATTATCCCAGTTTGTCAAGT
>ERZ810493.71-NODE-71-length-55167-cov-11.2301_pt1 | contig 55167 bp, 50 predicted proteins | sample MGYA00520333_ERZ810493 | MGnify/ENA primary metagenome ERZ810493 (study PRJEB31588, sample SAMN03398895) | human gut metagenome | study: EMG produced TPA metagenomics assembly of the PRJNA231909 data set (A prospective, longitudinal analysis of the... | reverse complement strand
TTCTGTTTGTAATCAACTTTCCCCCTCACACGGGAATTTCAAAAAACTATTGAGGAAATCTATTTTTTGTGATATTCTAGTATATATTTTAAAAATATTACATGGGGAAGAGGCAGAACATTCTGCTCGAAAGGGTTAGTATTATGGCCAATAAGAAGATGAAAACAGCTGTGAAAAGTGTAAAAAAGCAAAGGACAAAAAAAGCTTTAAAACGCACAAAAGTGCAAAGCATGGAGAATAAAAAAGGTGTATTGTTCAGTATACGTGCGAAGATTTTTTTATGTTTTCTGGTACCGATTCTGTTTTTAATTTTGGTTGGGGTATTTTCTTATAAAAAAGCAGCCGCAGGTATGTATGATACATTCCGGGATTCCAATGAACAGACCATTAATATGGCAAACCAATATCTAGACGTAAGTAACTCGTTTATTGAAGCTGAAGCATTAAAGTATGCATTCCAATCGGATCTGGGAAAATACATGATAGGGTTGTATGAAACAGATGCGGTTCAGAGAAAAACGGTTATTAACAGCGTTGGATCAAGTATTCGTGCGTCTCAGGCAGGAAATGACTTTATCAGTAATATACATATTGTGACAGAAGAAGATGTCCAGATGTTATCCACAAAGGCAGGCGGAACAGTGATGGGTATCTACAAAGATTATAAGAATGAAATGCTGGGATATTCTGATAATGGAAAAAAAATACCGGAATGGGTTGATTACCATAATACATTAGATGATACACTTGGTTTAAAACAGTCAGATTATATTATGGCATATCAGACTACACCACAGTCAGGTAAAGGATTTATTGTTATTGATGTCAAGGCATCTGCAATCCAGCAGTTCTTAGACAGCCTCGATATGGGAGATGGCAGTATTATTGGGTTTGTGACACAGTCGGGAAGAGAGATTATTTCAGAAAAACTTCCGGATGGTCAGGAAAGTACAAGAGCAGATGGAGAAACTGTATTTTATGGACAGGATTTCTTTAATAATCTTGAAGATCAGCAGACCACGAAAGAAGTTAGCATAAACGGAAAAAGTTATCTGTTCTTTTACAGCAGGATGGAGCGTACAAATGCTGCTGTATGTGCACTTGTACCAATGGAGATCGTTAATGGACAGGCAGATGATATCCGCAATGTGACGATTGCAGTCGTACTGATTGCGTGCGTTGTTGCAGTGCTGATTGGTATTATCATCAGTACCGGAATCCAGAAAAATATGAAACGCATTTCCGGCAGACTTGAAGAGGTTGCAGAGGGAAATCTTACAACAAAAGTCAGCGTAAAAGGTCATGATGAATTTAATAACCTTGCAGTGGTTGCAAATCATATGATTAATAATAATAAAAAGCTTGTCCAAAAGGTAAGCGGAGCAACCGATACATTAGAGTCATCGGCACAGGAAGTACGTCAGGCATCGAATGTTATGAAAGATTATTCCGTGAATATCATTCAGGCAATTGATGAGATCAATGATGGCATTACAAAACAGTCCGAACATGCAGAGGAATGTGTAAGAAAAACAGATACGCTTTCCGAAGAGATCCAGAATGTCAGCAGTATTGCAGGTCAGGTTGAAGGATTGGTTTCTGAAGCTGAAAATATGATCAATCATGGTATGCAGATGGTTCAGACTCTGGGCGAACGAGCAACAAAGACAACAGATGTAACAATCAAAGTTGAGACCAGTATTGAGGAACTCAAAAAAGAATCTGAGATTATCAACGAGTTTGTAGAGACAATTACAGATATTTCAGAACAGACAAATCTGCTTTCCTTAAATGCTTCCATCGAAGCTGCAAGAGCAGGAGAAGCAGGAAGAGGATTTGCAGTGGTTGCAGAGGAAATCAGGAAACTTGCAGATCATTCTGCAGAGGCAGCCGGAGAAATTCAGAACAATGTAACTCATATCACAGATCAGACTGTAAACAGTGTAGAAAATGCAAAACAGGCACGGGATATGGTTGCACTTCAGACAGAGGCAGTGCAGGAAGTAGTTGGAGTGTTTGATGATATGAACCAATGCATGCAGAAACTGTTTGATGCGTTAAAAGAAATCGTATCCAGTACAGAGCAGGCAGATAAAGAGCGTGAAGATACTCTGGCAGCAGTAAAGAATATTTCGGATATTATTGCAGAAACAGCAGAGGGAACAAAACTGGTTCAGAGTGTTGCTGCAAAACTGCAGGAGAATGTAGATACCATGAATCAGACGGCTCAGTCACTGGGTGATAATATGAATGATCTGAAATCGGAGATTTCTGTATTTAAAACAGAATAATAAATAAGTAGAACATCAATTAAAAAGGTCAAATGACAAAGTGAATTCCGGTTTGTCAAAGTAAATGTCTGGTTGATCCCTGTCCGCATGTCGGACGGGGATTTTTCTGTGTGAAAACTGCTTAAAAACAGATGATTTTTCCCAAAATATAGCGTAAAATAGATCTTAAACAAGGAAAAAAGGGCATAGTAAATCGCAGGTGGGATTTTCCTGTTTTTTTTGCCTTAGTAAATTCCACCCGTATGAGTAGGCCTATGCAGCTGTGTCCCGGTTTGTCATGTCAGTTAAAAGAATTCATCTTTGGAGAGAAAGCAGTGGTGCTGTTCATCCCAAAGAAGCTCTGTGTCAGAGCCTTTCCAGTAGTCCCATGGACCGTTGGAATAGCCAAATCTGATGCGAAAAGCCTGCAGGTAGTTCAGGGGCATTCCGTCAGAATTCATGTAGTTCCATGGATTTGATTCGACTTCATTGCCTTTATGAACCCACTTTCGGAGACACCGTCGTTCTCTTAGCGTCATGGGAACGGCTTCTTCCATCTCCTGTAAGGCGACTAAATTAACCTGGTAATCAATGGAATCCTTATCTACTCTCATGGCTGCCCTCTTTGTGAAAAATGGATCGATTGAGTGTCACGTCCTGGGGAGGAACTTTGTGGCACCCAAGAAGATCCAGAATCTCCTGTCCATAGAGAAAAGAAAATACATCATAAGGGCATTTATTTCCCAGACTTTCCCGGCTGTAAGAGTTGATATGATCCATCATGAGACGGATATCCTCCTGCGAATAGGGAGCAAGGTCAGTTCTTTTCGGAAGAAAACAGCGTATAAATTCATGGTTACGTTCCGCAGAGCCCTTTTGATAAGGAGCGCTCGGATCACAATAAAAAATACGGGAGCGCAGATTTCCCTGCCGGTCGTATTCGATTGCTTTCGGATTTGAAAATTCGGTGCCGTTATCTGCAAGACAGACTTTAAACAGTGAGCAGAAACGGTCCGGACGCAGTTCAAAGTAAAGCCGTTCAAAGATATCGATCACGGACTGGGAATCATTGTGATCACGGAGAAAAGCAAGCATAAGTTCTGCTTTTACGAAGTGAATGGTAAGAAGGACCTTGTTGCCCTTTTTCCCTTCCACAGGATCCAGCTGGGTGATAGCGAGATCAGGATATTCCAGAAGATATCCCTTAAAGTCCTCGTAAGTGCGTCCAATCAGGCAGGCTTTGTCGACTTTCAGGTGGCACTCCACTTTGCGCGCATTGTAGCGTACTTTCCTTGGAAGATCGATATTCATGGCTGAGATGATGCGTGCATCGATCAGCCGGTAAATGGTTCTTTCACTTACCGTAAGATAATCCGCATTGGTTGCGCAGATGTGATGTGGAGACTGGTTTTGACGGATCAGAGGAGAAATGAATTCATCAAGATAACGGATCTCATCTTCGGAATAAGAAAGACCGGTGCGGGATTCCGAAAGAATATCACGGTATTCCCGGTGGGCAAAGTCAGCTATATATAGCCGTTTTTCCAGACTACATACAGAGCGTTTTCCACAGCCGTTACAGACATAGGGCGGCTTTAGAAGACGTCTGCAGGTTTTTTTTTCGAAATCCTTACAGAAAGCATTGCACATGGAACAGCGCCTGCATAAGGTATACTTTCTGGAAGCATGGCATTCTGTGCAGATATGGGATTTCAGACAGGAAACACGTTTGACGCAAGCTGCGCTTTCTTTCCGCACTCGGCTTTCTCCACGGCGTTCCAGAGTGTTTCACGGTCTGCATACTCTGGCGGCGCATGGGACGGCAGCAGGATTTCCGAGCAGATCACGCCGCCTTTGCGGGTGTAGTCGCTGATCTCGCCGTAGTATTAGCTGTGCAGCTTTTCCCCGGCACGGTAGGCGGCAGACGCAATAGCGGATTGCCCCGCGCCGCGCTTGATCTGCGTTACATGAAAATGGAATAGCGCGATACTCAGCACCCCTCTTTCTGTTCAGTCCGGTTGTGTTCGTTGACCGCTTCCATGAGCAGACATTTGACCTCCGGCAGGTCAAATGTCTTTTCGGCAAAGGCATAAAACTCAGCGCGTGTCAACAGCTTCGTCAGCGGAGCGATGCTTTCCATATCCGCACTGCGGACGATCAGGTTGTGTGCGCGTTTGGTTCGGTCGCCGCGCTCATAGTAGGCGATTCGGTTTTCCAGACGCTGCTTCTTGTGCTGCTCCTGTGCAAGCTGCTGCTCAATTTTTTCTTTCTCGGCATTCAGCTCGGCAAGGTTTTTCTGTTTAGGCATTGTGTGACCTCCTTCAAAATTAGTGAAATAGTTGTTCAGACTTTGCGGCGGAAATTGTCTGCGTCAGCAGATTGTTTCCGCTGCGAAGTGGGCAGGGATAGATGCGCAAGCATCGCAAGGGGTGCAGCCACTTGTACGGAGCAACGCGACGCAAAACAGCCCGGACACGCAACTGTCTGGGCGATAGGCTCCGCAGGACGCACATACTCCCGTCAGGAGAGTATAGAAGTGCGCCCTTAGTCCCGGTGGGACTTTCGGGATATTCTCGGTTCGTCAGCTTTTCTTTCGCTGCCAGACGATCTCATACCCCAGCGCATCGGCAAGCTGAACGGCTTCAACATAGCGCAGGGACTCCCGTTGGAGCTTATTGGATAGGTTGGATACGCTGTCAGACCAGCCGTGTTCGTCATGCAACAGATCGACCACCTCCTGCATGGTCATTCCCTGACGGACGATGTACGACTTGCTCTCATTTCTCAGATTGGATTTCATCAATTTTTACCTCCATAATTTCGTGTAGTGTGGTTTCGTATCGGTGATGCTGGTGTGCGGGGAGATGAAAAATCTGCCATGCCGCAAATCCGCTCAAATTTCCGTTTGTGATGCCCTGTACGCAGCAGCCCCCTATCGGCTTCATCGTTCTGCGAGAGGTCATGCGGAACGGCAGGATATGCCGCAGTCCGGTGCAGCAGCTTCACGCTTTGGTAAATCACCGGGCGGTGCATTGCATTCGGCTTGCGGTGAAAATTTCCATGAATTTCACAAGGATTGACTTCAATGTGCCGTTTTTGGCATCCTACCGGCACTCTGTAGATAGCGGAATTACGGCATTTTGCTGTGTACATACGTACCGGCGGTGCAGGGCAGGCAGCATTTCACGGCATGGGCAGACTTGTTCACGATTGGGTGCGCGTCAGCTTTCCGGTACATACGTACATAGCGATTTGCCCCAATTCTCAGATATACGGGGACTGATCAGCGGCTCGATGCCCAGATACCCCCACACTCTGCGCCCGGTGGCATTCGTGACGGTGTTCGTATGCTCCAGATTGTACGTTTTTAGATTCCGCATCAGAAAATCACTGAACGAGCGCTGCCGAATGGGTGTCAGCCCATTCTCATCACACCAGATTCCATAAATGGCATACAGCTCCTTGGAGGTGACGGACATATCCGCTTTCAGCCGTATATAGCCGGTGGACTCCATAAAGTCGATGGCGTTGTTCGCGTCGCGCTTGACATACTCCCGGTTGTTCAGCGTCCGGAGACTTTCCGTGAAACGGAAGTTGTTTGCCGCCAGCCGCTGTAAGCCCTCAAATGCCCAGAGAAAAATGCCCTCGATCTCAAGTTTCATCTTCTCGGCAATGTCGGGATCATCCACACGATCAGCAGGCTTCTCTTTTGTGGTCAGGATCAGTTGACGGCGGTAAAAACCGTTGCTGCGGTCGTAGAGGGATTGCAAATCGCCGTTGGAGAACGCCAGTAGGCGGGCGTACATCCACCCCTGATAGCTCTGGACGCTTTTGCGTTCCAAATCCATCTTGCCCTGTGCGGTAACAATGGATTTGACATAGTTGGTCTGCTTCAGCACCTCCATTTTCATATCGTCATCCACAAGAAGATGAATGTGTTCCAGATCGGCGCGGGCAAACCGGTTGTCGGAAATTTTGGCGATGCTGCCGTCTTTCATATTGCAGCCAAACAGACGCGCCAGCACAGGACCGATCTGCGATTTTCCCTCGCCGCCCTCGCCCTTGAGGATCATCATGCGCTGCCCTTTGGTGCTGGGAATGAGGCAATAGCCGATATACTCCTGAAAGGTTGGGATGTCCTCCGGGTAGAGTAGGTCGGAAAGAAACCGAAGCCAGACAACCGGCTTTCCTGCCTGCGGATTGTAGTCGATGGGAAACCGGCTGCGCACGATCTCAGACCGTCCCGCAAGAAAGCTGCCGTCGATGCGGAGCGTCCCGTTCTGCACATGAATCTCATCCGGCTTCGGCGGGAAGCTCTCTGCATGAGCCGCCAGCTTCATGATCTCCACGATATTGGAAATGGTGCGCGGAATGTTCTTTGCGGCGTAGCACTCCAACTCGGCGTAGATTTTTTCTTTCAGCAGCAGCGGGTCTGTCAGCCGTCCGTCCGGTGTGAAAAATGCGTTGTCCGCATAGATGAGCTTGTTCTTTGACAGAAATTCCCGGCAAAAAGCCGCCTCATTAACATCCTTGCCATCGAACCATGCTGGAAAATCCAACCCGGCATACTTCTTGTTCACGCTGCATCCCTCCCATTGATTTTTTCCTTGAGCTTGTCCAACCGACCGTCTACAAGCAGATAATTGACAACTTCGGCACGTTCATAGGAATCCCCGAAAGCAAGAATATCCAAGTAATATTCCGCCTCGTCCAGCCTGTGACAGGCTTCCTCAAATCGTTCATCCGGTGCTTCTGCTTTCTGTCTGCGTTTTTCAAGAACTTCCTTTGTCGGCGGCTGGTTTGCATCAACGCCGAAGTCTGCCGCAAGACGCTGGGCGGCTTCGTAAAGCGGCAGATCAAAAAAGTTCGCGGCAAAGTCGATCACATCCCCATGTGCGCCGCAGGCAAAACAATAAAAGTGGTCGTCTGCCACATACAGGCTGGGATGCCGGTCGTTGTGAAACGGGCAGAGGGCTTTGCCCTGCCGGTTGATAGATACCCCGTACCGTTCCGCAGCTTCCCGACAGTTCACGCCATATTTGACGTTTTGAAAAAGGTTCATGCTGTATCCTCCGTAAAATAGATTCAAGAGGCTGTTTCTTCACCTCTCTGTCTGTTTTATGTTCAGATTCTTTGCGGACAGGCGGATGGCATGACAAGTTCATTTCAAAAAACATGACAGGAGGAAGCGCATGGCTACACCAATCATTGACCACAATCTGCTGACGCTGGACTACTGGCAGGACAGTGTGACCTACGAGGGCAAAACCGTACCCGGCGGCACCATTGGCTGTGAAGCTCTGAACATCCCGGATACGCTGAGGGAAAAGCTGGCACAGGCAAGTATTCCCTTGCAGAAGATCGTCGCGGCAATCAAAGAGAACAATCTGACTGCCGAGTTGCTTCGTCCTGCCAAGGGCAGTGTTCTGCATATGATACAGCATGCGAAGGATACACCGCCGTTTTCCCGTGCCGACGCTGCTTATTACAACGGGCGTGTGGAGCATATCTTCTCGGAGGAAGGGATTCAGAATACCCTTGCCTATGTGCAGGCTGCCGCCGTGGTTGGGCTGCTGGCCACCTTCAACGAACAGTTCAGGCAGGGCGTTGGCATAACGAAGATCATCACCCTTGCGGAGGAACTCCCCGCCACCATTCGCAACTACAAAAGCGGTATGACGGCGTTTGCAGACGAGCTGCATAAGGGGAAGCGGACTCCGGACGGCTATGCGCAGGTGTTTGGCAGGATATTCTCCGGACAGCCGAAGCTGTCGCTGGATGACAAGTCATGGCAGGCATTTTCCAACACAACAATTCAATATGTATCTTCCGTCCGCTCCGCGCAAGACGCGCCGCAGCTCATGCGCCGGATGCACTATATGTCTTTTGTGTCTATGTTCCGCTCCGATCTGTACGAGGGTCTATGCGTCGGACACGCGCCGAGAAAATGCGCCGTCTGCGGGAAATGGTTCCTGACTACCGACGCAAGATATGCCAAGTACTGTGACGGTCTGGCTCCCGGAGACAAACGCGGGCGCACCTGCCGTCAAGTCGGGAATCTTCGTGGACGGGAGCAGCGGGAGCTTGCCGCCGACCATCCTATCAAGAAAATCTATACAAAGCGGTTTAACACGATCACGCAGTATCTTGGCCGCGGTACGCTGGACGAGCAGACCGCCGCCGCAATGAAAGCACTGGCAAAAAGCAAGCTGGAAAAGGCCCTGCAAGACAGTGGCTATGCGCAGGGCGGCTATGCCGCCGAGATGGAGCAGGCGGCTCTGCTGGCGGAAGTGAAAGAAACGATAGAGCGGTAATGGAACGCCATAGCGGTGGGAGGTGCAGACATGGAGGATAACCGTGACAAACTGATACCGGCACAGCTTGCGGGCTACACATGGGAGCTGTCCGGAAAAGAGATTTATCCTACTTTTCCTTCTTCCTGCACCACTTTGAAAAGCGGCTGAATGGCGTGATCTACCGTTTTCTTACCCGCAACGGATATGACCGCTATGACCCGGCGCGGTTTCTGGACTACAAGCTGGAAGTTTTGCAAATGCTGCTATACTGTCTGCCAAAGTTCGACCCGGAGCAGAAAACGGAGTTTTTGAAATATGCGAAGCACTATATCCGGGACGGACTGCTGTTCTGCCGCATGATAGGCGAAGCCGGTTCCTTTGCCAGTCTTGCAGAGTACCGGCGTGTACGCCAGATCGGCGCAATCTATAACAATTCGGGTAAGAGACGCGCGGAGGTAGTTTCCGCGTTTGCCGCTCAAAGCGGGTACAAGGACGATAGCGTATCCGCAGATGAGCTGCTGACCATTGCCCAGCGCAACCGCAGCATTGTTTCCCTCTACCGCACGGAGCAGGACGAGGACGGCGAAGAAACCGGCGAGGATGTGACGCGCGACGATAGCTGGAACTACGCCGAAATCCTATGGAACGGAATACAGGCAAAGGCGGTCACGGCAGCGTTTGAGCAGCTTTCCTACAAAGAGCAATGGTATCTGGAAAAGCGGAACGCCATCTGCATGACCTGCGGGCGCGTCAGCCCCTTGTCCACGCAGTCCACCTTTGAAGATTTAGCGGTGGATTTTGAAGGAACGACAGCCAGCGGTGCGGAGCGATTCTATCGGCGCACACTGGATAAGCTGCGGCTGAAGCTGCTGGAAAGCGGTGTGATCCATACCGTGACGCTGAAACAGACCGAGCGCCGCAAAAGGAACAAAAAATAGCCGCCGCTGTCTACCTGTATCAGGCGGACAGCGACGGCGAATGGGGCGAAATTCGGTTCGATTTTGAAAACGGCACAGCGGAGGTCGTAAAGCTGGCGGATTGGGATACGATGAAGTCCAACGTTTTCGCAAAAACGGCGCTCCGGTTTGTTCAGAGCTTACCGGAAGCAAGACTGCTGAAAGATGCCGTTGTGCCGTTTGAGATGGGGATTTCGGAAAAACCAGCTCTTCCGACGAGCACGGCAAAAGCAACGAAGATCAATCCCGCACACACAATTTCTCTGCGGCAGACGGAGTGTCGGAAAACAGGTGAAACGATTACCGCCGCTGTCTACGAATATTTGGTGGACAACGACGGCGAATGGGGCGAGCTGCGGTTTGACTTTGAGAACGGCACAGCCGAGATAGTAAAACTGGCAGATTGGGACACAGTGAAATCTAACGTCTTTGCAAAAATGGCGATCCGGTACATACAGGGATTACCGGAAGCGAGACTGCTGAAATCTGTGGTCGTGCCGTTTTGGAAAGGCAGGGCATAATTACCCGCAGAGCATGACCTTTACACAGAACAGGCCGTCCTGATAGGTAACCGTACTCACCCCGCCGGATTTTTCTGCGATGTGACGGACAGACTGAAGTCCGACGCCGTCTCCTTTTCGCTTGGAGGACTGGAATATGCCACCTTTTTCGCGGATGACTCCGTCATAGGTGTTTTCAACCTGAATCAGGGCCAGACTGTTTCCATGCAGATAGGCGGTCAGCTCGATTCTGCGTCTGGCAGGTGCAGTACGCAGGCTGGCTTCCAGCGCATTTTCCAGCAGATTAGAGAGAACCAGACACAGATTGATTTCGTCTACAGGAAGACATTCCGGCAGATCGAGCTGCACGGAAAATGGGATCTGCTCCCGCTTCGCAAGTGCGCAGTAATGCCCGACCACGCCGTCTGCCGCCCGGTTTTCACAGAAATGCAGCTCCAGACTCGGGATTCTGGAAACTGCGCCGGAAAGATAGGCTTTGATCTTTTCAAGATTCCCTTCTTCTGCAAGGGCGGCGAGCTGACATAGCTGGTGGCGCAGATCGTGCCGCGCCTGCCGTGCTTCCTCAATGGCAGCTTTCAGGCTTTCGTAGTGCTGCTGCTGCATGGAAAGCAGCTGGTTCTCCTGCTGCAATCTCACATTCCGGTTGATGCTGATCGCCATCAGAAGAAAGATTGCGTTGAAGAAAAGCATCAAAAACAAAAGTGCGATGCTGATCACAAAATACCCCTGCAAAACACGCCCGGTATAGAGCGTGTCCGCATACTTGGGGATCATAAACAGATTCAGCGCAATGAACACCAGCGGCAGCACCCAGAACACATACCAGGTCTGCGCAAAATTTTCGTCCTCGACCATCCTCCGCACGCTGTGCGTCGCAGGATAATAGGCGATGGCGGCAAACAGCCAGCAGATCGCATGATAGCAAATCACGGCCCGCAGACAGAACCATGGCGTAGCCTGCGCCTGCGGCAAACCGGCCAGCATAGCGGCGTTGATCGCCCGGCAAAGGCTGTTGATACAGGCAAATACCGCACAGACGGACAACGCAACCGTTCCGGATTTCCAAAGCGTGATCCGGAGCGTTTTTATGTAGATCACGGCTGCGAGCAAGGTCAGCCCCGCAAGCACCGGCGCAGTCGGCATACGGCGCGCATAGCACACCATGCCTCCGGCGGCACAAAGCAGCGCAAGCAGCGGGGCAAGCCACAAAACAAGCTTTGACAGCGGCTGCTTTAAACTGGATTTTACCGGGAAGCAGGCAAGCAGCATGCCGGGAATCACCACGCCGAGTTCCAGAATTGGACGCAGCAGCTCCATTATACCATCCGCCCCCTTTGAAGCAGGAATTCCATAAGCGCCTGCCGGGCGCTTTTCAGAAGGTCCTGACTGACAAATACGCGGCTTCCGTCCGCCATGCGGAAGGCGGCACCTTCCAGCTCCTTCGCGTGTTCCAGATTCACGATCACTCCGCGCCCGCACACAAAAAAGCGTGTGTCATCCTTTAGTGGGGCGATGAACATCTTGAAGGGTTGGCGTGTGGCAAGCGTCTTTTGAACCGTCGTATGGACGTAGATCAAGTGGGCGAAGTGTTCTGCGTAGACGATGTCCTGATAGCGCAGATGGATCTCGCTTCCCTCCACCTTTAGCTCCATATATTTGTCCGGCTGCGGTATGCGGGCAAGCAGCTCGTCCGTCAGCGCGTCGATGTCCGCTTCGGTAAAGGGCTTGACCAGATAGTGCAGCGCCCGTACCTGAAAGCCCTCCAGCGCATGGTCGGTCGAGGTCGTGATAAAAACCAGCAGGCAGTCCGTGTCGGTTTTCCGCAGCTTCTTTGCCGCCTCCATGCCCGTCATGCCATCCATATAAATATCCAGAAATGCGGCAGTAAAGGGCGCTTTCCTTGTCGCTTCCAGAAATATCTCGCCGCTTTCGTATTCCAGAATATCCGCCTGTACGTTTCTCCGCTGAAGCTGCCACTCCAGCCGGCCTTTCAGCAGTGTGCGTTCCGCGGCAAGATCATCAACAATCGCAATTCTCATGCAGGGTCCTCTCCTTGTGCTTAAATTCCAAGATAATTATATCACAGCTTGTCGAGGATGACAAAGAACTGCTGTCGGAATTCGTGCCAAAATCGACCCTTTCGTGCTACGGCGCTTGAAAAAACCGAATGGCCTTTTTATACTGAGCGCAAGCAAGATGCTAAATCGGATGAAGGAAGGAGTGAGATCTGTGTATCGTATTGCAGTGTTGGCAGAACAGGAAGCAGAGCGGCAGCGCTACGCCGAGCAAATTACCCGGTTTTGTGAAGCGAAGGGGCTGTTTCCGCAGGTCATGCAATATGACGATCAGGAACATTTTTTTGAAATAGCGCAGAAAGCTGATCTAACCAATGCCGTCATTGCACTTTCCGGGGTGGCAGGGTTGAATGCGGCGGAGCACCTTCGGTCCTTATGCCCCGCATGCCGGATGATATGGTGCAGTGACCTGGATTTCTCTCTTCATGCCTTCCGGCTGCGGGCCGATTATTTCCTGATGAAGCCGGTTTCCGAAGAAGCATTCCAGCGAGGACTTAATGCCTGGATTGAATAAACGGGCATCGAACCAAACCGGGACAATAAGCACAAAAATGGAGGATATCAATGAAAAGGAAAAAGTTACAATGTTCTGTACCAACCCTTATGCTGGCAGGTGTGTTGTGCCTGACATTGGCAGCCTGCGGTGCGAAGCAGTCTTCCGACATGCCTGCATCGAATACAGACTCCGCGGTAAGCACTGCCCTGCCGGTAAAGGCCATGAATGCCAAACGTGTTGACGAAAACCCATATATGGCAAAGAGCGACGCCAACATTCACCACGACGGCTACAATACCGACTCTACGGATGAAGTCCTGCCACTCGGCATCTATCCGGAGATCAATGTTTCCTATGAAAAAACCAACGCGAACGCTTCGCCTGCCATTTACTTTGACAGCTACGGCCACGCAGTCGTTCCGCTTCTCGGCGGCATCGCCATCCGCGATCTGAACGCGGAGGAAACCACGACGCTGGGCTATTTCTCCCCAAAGCAGCATGACGGCGGCGGTTACGTCATCCAGAGCTCCTATACGTTCATGGACTCAGAAAACCGCATCGTCTGCCCAACCAGCAACAATCATGTGCTGATGCTGCGGGCAACCGATGAAGCAGGAAACGTCCTGCCTGAATTTGAAAAGGTACTGGACATTGACATCAAGGCGGCAGCCGAGGCTGCGCTCGGCAAGGAGCTGACGCAGAATCTTCTGTCCGTGGTCTTTGACTACGATGGAAACCTCTGGTTTGCAACCGGCGGCTTCCGCATCTACCCGGAGCGTGAGCAGCAGGGTGTGCTGGGCTATATCGCGCGCCCCGCCATCGATGCAATTCTCAATGGCGAGCAGGCTGACCTCTCCGACGCGGTCTTTGTTTATGAGCTTACCCCCGGCGAGGGCGCGGAAAACGGCATTGCCGCCTCCAAGGACGGAGCGGTCATCCTGACAAACCAGAACTGCTATCTGCTGCGCGCGAATAACGGCGTTGATGCCGTCTGGTGCACACCGTATGAGAGCGTCGGCGCAAAAGTCAGCGGCGAAGGCGACAAGACCACCGGCGGCGGTCTTGCCTGGGGCGGCGGCTGCTCTCCGTCGCTGACGCCGGAGCTTGTGATGTTCACCGACAACGCGGACCCCGTCAAGCTGCTGGCGCTCGATATGAAGACCGGTGAGATCGTTGCAAGTCTGCCGGTGCTGGATGAGCTGCCCGATGGCTATCAGGTGGCGGTTGAAAACTCTGCCATCGTCTATGACGACAGTGAGGGCACCGTCAGCACTATCGTGTGCAACTGGTTCGGCGCAGGCAGCGCAGGCCTTGCCGATCCAAACAGTGACTCTTCCATCCAGAGCTACGCCAACATCTATGACACAAACTGGCTGACGAAGGGCAACAGCATGATTGCTCCCGGTGTGGAGCGTGTCGATACGGTTAAAACCGATTCCGGCTATGAGATGAAGAGTATCTGGTCTCGAAATGACCTGAGCGATACATCGATTCTCAAACTTTCCACCGCGACGGGCTATATCTACGGCTATGTGCAGGATCTGGAAAGCGGCATGTGGCAATACATCATTCTGGACTTTGAGACCGGCGAGACCATCTTTACGATGGATGTTTCCAACAAGTTTGGCTACAACAATATGGCCATCGGGATGTACGCCGGAAACAGCGGCAACGCGCTCTACTGCCCGACGGGCTATCTGGAGCTGCTGTGCTTGCAGGACCGCTTCGTCTATCTTCCCGAAATGCCGTACCGCAAGGTCGATCTCGATAAGGTCGCGCGGAACGTGCTGTCGCAGGCACAGTTTGAACAGGACGGCGGCGAGGGAGCGGTTGCAAGTTGGCGCAACACCGTGACAGTCGAAAACGTCCACCCCAACACGACGGTCTCGTTCCGAATGAACAATCTTTCCGGAAGCACTGCCGAGCTGAAGCTCTATGCCTACGGTGCGGACGGAACGTTGGTGGAGGTCAGCAATGAACTGTGGTCGATCACGGATGAAGCAGGCAGTGCCGTGGATAAGCTTTCTGACGGCACACTGTATGAGCTGCGTGTGAGCGTCGCAGACGGCGGCGCGTTCGACCTGAGCGAGACGGAAAAGGAAATCAAAATTTCCGTTGTACTTGCAAAGTAAGACTCAAGGAAAGCTGTCAAAAAACTACAAAATCACCCCCGTTTCTGATTGATATGCTCCCTTTATGAGGGACAGTGAAATAAAAACACTGTCAATCACGAAGGGAGCATTGTTCATGTCAAGAAGGAAAACCAGCAGATCAGAGCAACTGTCGGCGGCGAAAGCCTCTGCATGACCTGTGGACGCGTCAGCCCTTTGTCCATGCAGTCTACCTTTGAGGACTTGGCGGTGGATTTCGAGGGTACAACCGCCAGTGGCGCGAAGCGATTCTACCGGCGTACGCTTGACAAGCTGTGCCTGAAGCTGCTTGAAAGCAGGCTTGTCCATACCGTGACGCTGAAGCAGACCGAATGCCGCAAAAGGAACAAAAAATAGCCGCCGCTGTCTACCTATATCAGGTAGACAATGACGGCGAATGGGGAGAGATCAGATTTGACTTTGCAACCGGCACAGCGGAGATCGTCTGGCTGGCAGAGTTGGATACGGTAAAGTCCAATGTCTTTGCAAGGACGGCGATTCGGTACATCTATGGCTTGCCGGAGGTGCGGCTGCTGAAAGAGGCTGTTGTGATGTTTGATTAAGCATTGTGATCATAAAAATTTACAATTTTTATTCAAGCAATCGCCTGATTTATTTTGTGAAGTCTGATATCTTATTATAAGAAACACTGGATAATGCACAGAAATGAGGGGATTGTGTTTTGCGGGAAGAAAAGAAAGCCGAAAAGAGACAGGAGCTTGTAGGCGTCTGCCTTGACTGCTTTGTCGAAAAGGGGCTGACCCTTGCCACGACAAAGAACCTCTGTAAGGCGGCAAAGCTGCAAAACGGCGGCATCTACTATTACTTCTCCACCAAAGAGGAAATCGTTCTTGCCTGCGCCGAGGAAGCGATCAGTCGAATTGAAAAAGCCGCGTTTGCCATCGTGCTTGAAGATATTAGTGACATCAAAAGCATGATGGATCATCTCGGTGAGCTGGCGGATAAAATGTCGCCTACCATGCGCTTTCTGGTCAGCGTATGTGTGTCGCGCGAATACGGAGAAAAGGTAAAGCCTTCCCTTGTGCGGCTTGCGGAAAGAAAGGGGCGGAATAATCGATAGTTTACCATAAAGAGAAAATCACAAACGACTTTATAGTCAATCCATACGCACAAACCCTTTCGAGGAGATGACCAAAAACAGAAGAGAATCATAGGAGGACAACATGAAAAAGATACTTGCAATTCTACTATCGCTGCTTTCCTGCGGGTTTCTTTCCGCCTGCTCTGCCGAAAAAACGCAGCCGGATACACCGGATACTGAAACCGTGTGGGAAATGGTCAGTGAGGCATACATCTATGCGTTCCCGCTGGTGCTGACCGACGCAACCAAAACATTATCGACCAATACGGACGGGACCATGACTGGCCGTGCGCCCATCAATCAGTTCAACCATGCAAAAAAGCTGGCGGACGCCTCTTTCCGCACCGTCGTGACGCCGAACGTCGATACCGTCTATTCGCAGGCATGGCTTGACATCAGCACAGAGCCTATGGTCTACGTCCTGCCGGAAACGGATCGCTTCTGCAATGTGCAGCTTCTGGATGCGTGGACGAACACCGCCGCCGTGCTGGACAAGGCGGGTGCTTATGCCATTGCGCTTCCCGGCTGGGAGGGCGAGCTGCCCGACGGTGTGACGCGCGTGGACGTGCCCACCGCAACGATGTGGTCGATCACCCGCACGGTGCTGTCCGGGAACGAGGACCTGCCCAATGTCTATGCTATTCAGGAGCAGATGCAGCTCCTGCCGCTTTCGGCTTATGTACAGGGAGGCGAGTATGCCGCACCGCAGGGAGCTTATAAAGAGGAAAATGACTTTGTTCCCGTGAACAAGGTGCTTTCCATGACGCCAGCAGAGTTTTTCAATACGGCTAACGCTCTGATGCAGGTCAACCCGCCCGCCGATGCGGATAAGGAACTGCTGAAGAAACTCTCCGCCATCAACGTGGGCGCGGGTAAGACCTTCGACGCCGCTCTCCTGGGCGAAGGAGCTGCCGAGCGCTGGACGCAGATGCTTCAGGGGCTTCGCGCCACGCTCGCCGCCGACGGCGCGAAGTATGCGCAGAAACTCGGCCAGTGGGTCTATTACGGCAAGCCCATCGGCGACTTCGGCACGGAGTATACCTACCGCACGATGGTAGCGCTGGTGGGGCTTGGCGCCAACACCGTGGACGTGGCAATCTATCCCAAGACAGCGGTGGATGAGACCGGCGCAGCGCTGACCGGAGAAAAGAAGTATACACTCCACTTTGAAACCCTTCCTCCCACGCTGGAGGGCGGCTTCTGGTCCGTGACCGCCTACGGAGAGGATGATTTCCTCATTGACAATTCCATCGACCGCTACTGCATCAACGACCGCTCCGACTTCAAGCTGAATGCGGACGGCACATTGGATATTATCCTGTCCAAGGATGCACCGGAAGACACCTCTAACTGGCTGCCTGTTTCCGACGGGGAATTTCATCTGTTCATGCGGATCTATGTACCGGATATGACAGCACTGGATAGCTGGCAGCCACCTGTTATCCGCGAACAATAAGGAGATGGAAAAGAATGGCTATGAAACGTATTGCAGCAATGCTTCTTACATTGGTACTATTGCTGTCCTGCGTCGGCTGTGCGCAGGATGGGCGCAAAGAGCCGGGCGCGGAAAAGGCAGACCTGGGTCTGACTGCCGATGTCAAGCCCGCCACAGACTTTACGGCAAAGGCAAATGCCGCCATCTACGATGAACTTGACTTCGATGATAAGCAGGAATATGAATTCGCCACCCGTGGACTGATCGACGCGCCGGAAACACTGGAACTAAAGGACGAGGATGGGAAGATCCTCTGGAGTCAGGAAGCCTATGCGTTCCTGGACGATTACGAAAAAGCGCCTGACAGCGTAAATCCAAGTCTCTGGGAGAACACGAAAAATAACCACGCTTATGGCCTTTTTGAAGTGACGGATGGCATCTATCAGGTCCGCGGCTATGACATGGCAAACCTTACCGTTGTCAAGGGCGATACCGGCTGGATCGTCTTTGATACGCTGATGAGCGTGGAGTGCAGTCAGGCTGCCATGCAGCTGATCGAAAAGAATCTTGGTAAATTCCCGGTCAAGGCCGTCATCATCTCTCATTCCCACGTCGACCATTTTGGCGGCATCGCCGGCGTGATGGCGAAAGAGGATAAGGCAGACGAGACACTTTCTATTGAAGATCAGCTCGCCAGCGGCAAGATCCCCGTGATCACGCCTGTGGGCTTCACGGAGCACTCCGTGAAGGAAAATGTCTACGCCGGTAAGGGTATGGGCCGCCGCAGCAATTATCAGTATGGCATCCTTCTGACCCCCGGCGTGACCGGCAAGCTGGCGCAGGGCATCGGCATGGGACAGTCCACCGGAACGGTCTCGTTCATGACGCCCAGCTATGAAATCACGCAGTCTGGCGAAAAGCTGACGATCGACGGTGTGGAGCTGGAGTTCCAGCTCACGCCGGGTACGGAAGCACCCGCCGAAATGAACACTTGGCTGCCCCAGTACAAGGCGCTGTGGATGGCGGAAAAATGCACCGGCACGCTCCACAATCTCTACACGCTGCGCGGCGCGGAGGTGCGCGACGGCGCAGCATGGGCAAGCTATATCACCGAGGCCATTTCCCTTTACGGCAAGGACGCGGAGGTCACCTTCCAGTCCCACAACTGGCCGCACTGGGGAAACAACGTGGTGAACGACTACATGGTCAACACGGCTGCCGTGTATAAGTTCATCAACGACCAGACTCTGACCTATATCAATCAGGGCTACACCAGCGATGAGATCTCCAACATGATCGAGCTGCCGGAGGCACTCAATAAAATCTGGTACACCCGCCAGTACTACGGGACGGTCGCCCACAACGCCAAGGCGGTCTACCAGAAGTTCATGGGCTGGTATGACAGCAACCCTGTCAACCTGAACCCCCTCATGCCAAGCGACAGCGCAAAAAAATGGGTGGAGTACCTGGGGGATGTTGACAATGTCCTGCAAATGGCAAAGGCGGATTTTGACAAGGGTGAATATCAGTGGGTCGCCGAGGTCACAAATACCATCGTCTTTGCCGACCCGACGAACACCGATGCACGGCTTCTGTGCGCCGATGCACTGGAGCAACTGGGGTATCAGGCGGAGTCCGGTCCGTGGCGCAACGAATATCTGACCGCCGCGCAGGAGCTGCGCCATGGAAACGCCAATTTCACCGCTTCCACCAAATCTACCGGCGACATGGTCAAGGCCCTCTCCGCGCCCATGCTGTTTGACTATATGGCCATTGTCATGGACAAGCAGGCGCTGGCTGACCGCGACTTCACCATGAACGTGATCCTGCCTGACGTGGGCGAACAGCACATGCTCCGCGTGAAGAATGGTGTGCTGCTGGTCTATGCGGATACATTGTCTGATGATGCGGACGTGTCTATTACCTGCCCGAAGAATGCGCTGTTTGCGATCCTGACTAACAATCAGGAAACGGTTACACAGGTCGTCAAGGTCGAGGGCAGCGCAGAGCTGCTGACGCTGATGATGGAGAATATGAACCAGTTCCCGATCACCGGAGCCAACCCCTTCAACATCATCGAGCCGTAACGGCTTCGCGGGGCGGTCCGTGGGAAGACCGCCCCGCTCGAGAGAAAACAGCGAGATGCTTTCAACGCAAATCAAAAGCTGTCTGTTTCTGTTGGAAACAGACAGCTTTTGCAACCTTACGGTTGCCCTGCACACCCGAATCTGTCAGCCAACAGTAAAAATTAGAATTACTTCCTTATCACTGTTAAGCCAAATTTTCGGGGCTTTTCTGCAACAGAATAGGCACTTTTACGGACTATATATATGACAGAAAAAATGGATATCCCAAATAACTGTCATGAAACCAGGATCCCATGGAGAAAGTAGTGCGAAAAATAAGCTTGATAGCTTATTTTTCGCACGGCTATTTGTTTCTGAGCAAAAACAAATAGCTTTGATTGCAGATGAAAATTTGAGATTCTCATCGTATCTTCACAACAAGTTGCTCAGAAATGAGGATTTTATGAAAAATGATATGAAGCTTGTGCGGCGGGCAAAACGCGGAGATGTGGATGCATTTGCCGAATTATATGCCGGAATATATAAGGATATGTATCGATTTGCATTGTATACACTCCGAAATACGAGCGATGCGGAAGATGCGGTAAGCGATGCTGTTACGGATGCGTTTGCATCGATCCGGAAACTGCGCAGTGAAGAGGCATTTAAGAGCTGGATATTTCGGATTTTATCCAATAAATGCAAGGATAAACTGCGTGAATACGCGGGTAAAAATGAGACCGGGATGGAAGATATAGAGGAACTCGCGCTTGATACCGGATCGGAGATGACAGAATGTATCCAGGTGAGGAAGCTGTTTTTTGAACTGGCGGATGAGGAGCGGCTGATCATCAGTATGCACCAGTTCGCAGGCTATACAAGCCGTGAGATCGCTGCAATATTACATATGAATGAAAATACCGTGCGCTCGAAGGAAAGCCGGGCATTAAAAAAAATGGGTGAGTGGTTACAATAAATTGCTATCAGTAGTTAATGAGGTAGTGAAAAAGGGATTTTTCATTACAGAATGGAGGTGCCTATGTCAGAAAAAGAAATTTTAGATAAAATAGAAAAATCTGCCGCACAGGAAAAAATTCCAGAGAGTATTGAACCGGAGCAGATCAAAAGAAAATTAAAGGAGAACCAGAAAAACAAGGTAAAACGGAGAAGCGGGATCACTTATTACGGGGCTGTAGCAGCGGCGGCACTTGTGCTTGTCATTGGCGCAGCAGGAGGAATCCATGCGGTTACCGGGGGCGGCACAGGGCTTATGACGGCGCCGGTGGGTATAGAAAAAGCGGCATCCGGGCAAAAGTCAGATGAAGGATCAGAAGGCAGCAGCGAATTAAAAGATGGAGCGACTGCAGGCGTAGAGAAAAATGCACAAAAAAAAGATGCCGGATCTTTGTATACAGTCGCAAAAAATTATGGAGAGGTCTATGATGCAATTTGCTCCGGCAGTGGTCAGGAGAAGGAAGCAGACGGAATAGCGGTTGCGGAGGGAGATAGTTCTAACTCTGGTGATGCAGCGACATATATTATGGATGACACATCAGATACCGTGGATGCGGCTGTAGACGGAGTGGAAGAAATCGGTGGTACACAGATGATAAAGGGCGCAGGAGCACAGGAGGGACAGACAGCGGCAGATATATCATCAGATACGGCAAAACAGCGGTATTCCGGGACAAATCTGCAGAAAGAAGGCGTGGATGAGAGCGATTTTGTCAAAACAGATGGTTCTTATATTTACACGGTAAGCCACAATGAAATATTGATTACGGATATCCGGAAAAAAGCATTAAAACAGATCGGAAAAATACAGATTTCTGAAACTTCATCCGACCGTGTGCTTGAGATGTATGTGGATGGTGATATTTTAAGCGTGATCGTGGAAAGTGAAGATTCCGGACTGGAAATGCAGGCAGATGATACAGAAAATTATACGGAAGACTGCTTTTATTATTTTAGTGAGGGAACACAGACACAGGTTCTTACCTATGATATCAGTGATCCGGAAAAGCCTGTAAAAAAAGGTTGTGTGAAACAGGATGGAAGTTACCAGACATCAAGAAAAACAGGGAACATGATTTATCTTTTTACGAACAAAAGGGTAAGCCTGCCGGAACAGACAAAAGAAGAAGCAGTCACGGATGAGAATGCAGGGGGATGGATCCCATTGGTAAATGATACGGCAGTGGCGGCAGAAGATATTTATATCGGAGATGGTGGGAGTAACAGTCTGCTGGTATCCTCTGTGGATGTGAAAAAACCGGATCAGATTGTGGATAACACCATGATTTTGAGCCAGTATGTGGATATTTATGTGAGTGAAAGTGCCTTTTATCTGTATCAGAGAAAAGGATATTGGGATGATGTAGTAACACAGATTGCAAAGTTTGATCTTTCTGATGGAAAAATGAATGCCGTTGGAGCAGTTTCTGCGAATGGAAGAGTTACAGATACATTTGCGGTCAATGAATGCGAGGGAAAATTAAGAGTGTTAACGTCCGGTCAGAATGCGGTGAGTGGAGAAGCAGAAAATAATCTGTATCTGTTTGATGAAAATCTGAATCTTACCGGAAAAATTGAAGGTCTTGCGCAGGGAGAAGAAATCTATGCGGCGCGTTATCTGGGGAATATGGCTTATTTTGTTACTTATCGCAATACAGATCCGCTCTTTGCAGTGGATTTGTCGGATGACAAAAATCCCAAGGTACTCGGTGAATTAAAGATCAGTGGATTTTCAGAGTATCTGCATTTCTGGGGAGAAGATAAACTGGTCGGGATCGGATATGAGACGGATGAAAAAACAGGGGAACATACAGGTATCAAGATTACAATGTTTGACATTTCAGATTCTTCCAGTTTAAAAGAGATGAACAGTCTCGTATTAAAAGATTATAATTACAGTGAGGCACTCTATAATTATAAATGTGTGCTTGCAGATGCGGAGGAAAATCTGCTTGGATTTGCACTGCAGTCCTATGGGGATGAGGAGAGTGCCGCATATCTTTTACTTTCATGGAATGGAGAAAAATTTGAAACATTGCTGTCGCAGAATCTGACCGATCAGGCCGGAAAGCAGGATGCATCAAAAGGTGCAGACACTTCTGCGTACCGGGGAATCTATGTTGGAGATATGTTTTATATTGTCAGTACAGAAACAATCACGTCTTATGACAGAACACAGGAATATTGTGTGAAAAAAAGCATAAGTTTTAAGTAGGAAGATGAAAAAATTTAAAATCTGTCTTGACGCAGAGGAACTGTTTTGTTAAAATCGTTACAGAACTTCTGCGACAGGCAGATGAATATGGCGCGGTAGCCAAGCGGTAAGGCTCCGGTCTGCAACACCGTCATCACCGGTTCGAATCCGGTCCGTGCCTTTAAAAACCTCGAAAATATTTATTTTCGAGGTTTTTGTTTTATACATATCAAATGAACGATGAGCAAATATCTGGTTGTTGATAAAGATATGTGCAAGTTGGAAATGTAATGGATACAGATGGAGAAAAAAATGCTGACTGAAGTTTTTTATTTACACGAAAAAGGATCTCTTGCGGATGCAAGACTTTGTACCTATATACTCGATGATTCTGATTCGATTGCGATTGAGAAACGTCCGATGATGCTCATCTGTCCGGGAGGCGGTTACGAGCACACGTCTGACCGGGAAGCAGAGCCGCTCGCCATGCATTTTCTGAGTATTGGCTATCATGTGGCAGTGCTGCGCTATTCGGTGGCACCGGCAGTTTATCCGACGGCCCTGTTAGAGGCAGCGGCGTCCATGAAGCTGATTCATGAACATGCGAAGGAGTGGTATGTGGACACAGATAAGATCGTGGTGCAGGGATCTTCTGCAGGCGGACACCTTGCAGCATGCCTTGCGATGTTCTGGCATACAAAGTGGCTGGCAGAGATGGCGGGTGTAACAAACGATATATTAAAACCTGCAGCAATGCTTTTAAATTACCCGGTTATTACTTCCGGAGAATATGCACACCGGGGATCTTTTAAACAGCTTCTCGGCGGCAATGAGACAGAAGAAATGTTAGAATTGCTTTCTCTTGAAAAACAGGTGACAGAGTATACACCGCCGGCATTTATCTGGCATACTTACACAGATCAGTCAGTCCCGGTGCAAAATTCCCTGCTTTTGATCGAGGCAATGAAAAAATATGAGATACCGGTGGAATTTCATATGTATCCGGTCGGGAAACATGGACTCAGTACCTGCAGCAGGCTCACAGCAATGCGGGATGGTACAGGAATCCAGCAGGAGTGCGGGAGCTGGCTTCTTTTGGCAAAGAGGTGGCTGATCGCACTCCGGGATGAGTAAAAAATTATTTTAAAACAATCTTTACAAATTTCTTTTTACCACGTTTTACGACAAGTCCGTCAGCACCGAAAGCGTCAGCTCCGTAAGTGGTCTGGATATCAGTTACTTTTTCGTCAGCAACGGATACACCGCCCTGCTGTACGGCACGTCTTGCGTCGGAGCGGGATGGAGCAAGCTCAGCTTTTACTAAGAGAGCAAGGATATCTAAATCGCCGTCTGCAAAGTCAGCAGCAGTCAGCTCTAAGGTCGGCATGTGGGCAGAGTCGCCACCGCCCGCGAATAAAGCGTGGGATGCTTCTTTTGCTTTGTTTGCTTCTTCCTCGCCGTGAACCAGTTTGGTCAGCTCGAAAGCAAGAATCTCTTTTGCCTGGTTTAACTGTGCGCCTTCCCAGCTTTCCATTGCGTCGATCTCCTCTAATGGAAGGAAAGTCAGCATACGGATGCATTTTAATACGTCCGCATCAGAGACGTTTCTCCAGTACTGGAAGAAGTCGAATGGGGAAGTCTTGTTCGGATCAAGCCATACAGCACCGGACTGTGTTTTACCCATTTTTTTGCCTTCGGAATTTAAAAGAAGGTTGATGGTCATCGCGTAAGCGTCTTTTCCGAGTTTTCTACGGATCAGCTCGGTACCGCCTAACATGTTGCTCCACTGGTCATCACCGCCGAACTCCATGTTACAGCCGTATTTCTGGTATAAGGTGTAGAAGTCGTAGCTCTGCATGATCATGTAGTTAAACTCTAAGAAACTTAACCCTTTTTCCATACGCTGTTTGTAGCATTCTGCGGTCAGCATACGGTTAACGGAGAAATGAGCGCCGACTTCACGCAGTACGTCAATGTAATTTAAGTCCATCAGCCAGTCTGCGTTGTTTACCATAAGTGCTTTTCCATCGGAAAAATCGATGAAACGGCTCATCTGTTTCTTGAAGCAGTCACAGTTGTGCTGGATCGTCTCCGGTGTCATCATCTGGCGCATGTCGGTACGGCCGGATGGATCCCCGATCATGGCAGTTCCGCCGCCGATTAAGGCGATTGGTTTGTTGCCTGCCATCTGGAGACGTTTCATTAAGCATAGTGCCATGAAGTGTCCTACATGAAGGCTGTCTGCGGTCGGGTCAAAACCAATGTAAAAAGTAGCTTTTCCGTTGTTGATCAGATCTTTGATCTCTGCTTCGTCAGTTACCTGGGCGATCAGGCCTCTGGCAGCTAATTCATCGTATAATGTCATAATTATAAATCCTCCTGAAAATAAAATTGCATTAAAAAATCCCCGTCCCAAAAAGGACGAGGATAAAACTCGTGATACCACCTTTGTTCGCAGGCAATTCACATTGTCTGCCTCATCGAGTGTCCGACAACACTCAGGCGCTTGTAACGTGCGCCGCTACGTCACAGCCTACTATCGCATCCTTAGAAATACGAATTTGGTGTGAAGCTCGGGGATGTATTCGAAATAAGTTTTCCGTGCACCTCTCATCGACCGGTTGCTTTCTGTCCGTTCCGCTTATTTTTACTTCTTCCCGTCAAAGCTGTTGTTCTGCTTCAATTAACGCCATTATAGACGCGGTGCGTCGGATTTGTCAAGAAAATATTTTTTTAAAGACTGCGACCTTTTATCTTTTTCATGCGTCTAATCTATGTAAAGGTTCAGTGGTCAGAATGTTGCCACGGAATCATGCAAAGAGCATGAAAAAATTGTATACTCAGAGGTAAAAAACGACATGGGATATACAATGACATGCCTTCTATGAGCTCAGAAGAAACAACAGAATATACAGGATATTTAAGCCGGCGGAAAGGAAAGTTATGAAAAAAGAAGAATTGGGAGAGCTGATCATCGCATCCGAGGATATGATGTATCATGTGGCAAAAACGCTTCTGTACTGTGATGCGGACTGCGCAGATGCGATCCAGGAAACGATCGTGAAAGCATTTTCCAAACTGCATACATTAAAATCGGATGTCTATGCGAAGACATGGCTGACAAGGATTCTCATCAATGAATGTTATACCGTGATGAGGAAAGAGAAGAAAGTGGTGTCGCTTGAGGATTATCAGATGGAGGAGCGTGCGGCAGAGACAAAAGATTATTCGGAATTATATGAGGCGATCAGCCGTCTGTCAGAGGATGCGAGGCTTTCTGTCACACTGTATTACATGGAGGGGTACAGTGTGCGGGAGATAGCGGGGATCTTAGGTGTGACAGAGAGCGCCGTAAAGAACCGTCTGTCGCGTGCGAGGGCGAAACTGAAAAACGAATTGGAACAGGAAAACAGTTACGGAATGGAGAGTTGAGTATGAATATTGAAAATATGGAACAGGAATTTCCGAAAATGCCACAGAGCATGCGGGACATGATAGAAAAAGAAGTGGAAAAACAGGTAAAAGTGACACCGCAGAGAGGTTATTTTTCCCTGAAAAAAGCGGTAGTGGCGTCACTGGCGGCAACGTTTGTACTTGGAACGACGATTTTTGCGGGTACAAAATTATATCGCATGAGCAGCAGTCCGCAGGGTAATTACGGTATGACGACTAAAATTGAAAAAACGGATGCGACAGAAAATACAGAAAAAATAGATCCGGCACCGCAGCTTGCAATGAAATTATCTTATCTGCCGGATGGAATGACAGAGACGGAAGAAGGAAAATACAGCTATGAACAGACACCGGGGCAGGGAGGTATCTCGATTGTATTTTATCAGATGGATACCGGTGATGAGGCATTTTGGATGCAGGATCATTATGTGACGGAAAGTGAAAATATACAGGTTGGAAACCACGATGGTGTCTATGAAAAAATGCAGAATATTGTGGGTGATGACTCTGCATTTGACCAGATGATCTATGTAACTTATCCGGAATATCATTATGTCATGCAGATGTATGTCGGTCATGATGTGACAAAAGAGGAGGCCTGCAAGGTTGCAGAGGGCATTATTTTAGCACCGTCGGAGGAACTTGCGGATGGCACGGTGATAAGTCCATATAACTGGAGCGATTATGAGGATGCTATGGCGGAGAATAGCGGTGAGGATGAGGCGTTAAAGACGACAGTCACTGCGGAGGAGATGAAAAATCTGCATAAGATCGGCGAGGAATTTGCTGTGACGGGAGAAGCTGATGGAGAATCACAGAATCTGCGGATCAAAGTGACAGATGTGAAAGTGACGGATGATGTCGCAATCCTTGATCCGGTTTTTATGGATCGTGATATGCTGGACGTGGATGAAAATGGAAAACTTCTTCCGGATACGATTTCTTACATCAAAGCCGGAGACGGCATCAATACGCTCGATGAGGTCATAAGCAGCAGGGAGGTACCACGGAAACTGGTATACGTTACATTAGAGTATACCAATGCCGGGGAAACAGAATTGACGGATGTTTTATTCTTTAGTTCGGTCATGAAGATAAGGGAAGAAAACGAAGTTTACGAGATCTGCGGCGGGGAACAGCCAAAAGAGGGGGATGCATGGGATACAGTCCAGGCGGACAGCAGCAGTTTAGAGCATGGCGAAGAAATGGCATATTACGATGTGACCGGCGGAGAGCGGGGAAACAATTATTTTGACAGCATCAAAGCCGGGGAGACAAAGATATTGCATGTGGGATTTGTTGTGGATGAAGATGCACTGCCGTATCTTTATCTGAATACCGGTACTTCCGGCAGCACATATATGTTTACGGAGGAGGATTTAGAGCAGGGACTGGTGGATATCCGGCAGTAGAAAGTAGATAGGGAAAAAGGAAAGTGCACCCGGAAATCGGATTGTAGGAACGGTTTTCGGGTGTCTTTTTTGTGTAATGATTGAAAGCCAGTAAAATGCATGATAATATAAAACAATCAGAAAGAATGGTTATGCTAGAAAGGATCAGCCAGTAAAAAGAAAATTTACAGTGTGAACCGTAACAATTTGCAGGCTGGCAGTGTGGAAAATGGATAAAAAGGTAGTATTTCTTGATGTAGACGGAACAATGGTCAACGAAAAAGGCGAGATCCCGGAGTCCGCACAGTACGCAGTCCGTACGGCGCAGGCAAACGGCCACCGGATGGTGGTATGCAGCGGACGCAGCCGTTTTCAGATCTATGATGCACTGTTGGAACTTGGATTTTCCGGGATCGTCGGTGGAGCCGGAGCTTTTGTGGAGGACGAGGGAAAAGAGTTTTATCATGCATATATTGATGAGGAGCACAGAAAAAGCAGTTTTGATTATTTAGAGAGCAATGGATTTTTATTCTGTTACCAGGCGGATGACGGTGTGGTGTTGAACCAGAGAAGCTGCGACGGCATGTTAAAGGTTTACCGGGATGCCGGAATGAGTAAAGAGCGCTTAGACCGCCTGATCGGACGGATGCACCTGACCGAGGAGCCATGGAAAAACGAAAAAAATGAGAAGATCATTTATTACGGCGCACCGTTTCCGGTCGCAAAGGTTCATGCGGACATGGAACCATATTTTGATGCAGTGGCGATCAGTCTGGACGGAATGGGTGATTTTGCGGGCGAGATCGGGATCAATGGCATCAACAAGGCGACAGGCATGGAACGGTATCTGAATCATGTCGGCATTTCGCGGGAAAACTGTATCGCGATCGGTGACGGACCGAACGATCTTCAGATGATGGAGTATGCCGGGATCAGTGTTGCGATGGGAAATGCGCGGGATGAGGTAAAGCGGCTGGCAGACATGGTGACGGATCATATTGATGAGGATGGAATTCTGCATGCGTTTGAGCGGCTGGGACTGATAAACGATTGTATTTGATGACAAATGATGATACCATGAAATGGTGCAGGAAAAACCACGAATGGGATCGTGATGAGAGATCGGAGGAGCCCTATGGATAAAAAATCAGTTCAGGCAGTCGCAGTCACTATTTTTTCCGGGGTATTATTTTTGGAGAGCATGTTTGCAGGCGGAGTCGCAAGCGAGGAGACAGGAAAAGTCTTAGAAGGCATGCGGGGACTGCGCAGAGTGAATAATGTGCATTATCTGGTAACGAACAGTTATTCCGGGAGCCAGGACATTGTGCAGCAGACACAGGAGGTCTGGGCTGACCTGTTAGATGAGACCTGGGCAGCGGAGTATAAGAATACCGATGCGGACGGGGCAATGACATTTTTAAAGGAATTTTGCGATGGTGTTACAGTCAATTCTTATCAGGCAGGTGCCTGGAGTCAATGGGATGGTTACAGTACGACGACGGATATTCCAAATTACCAGGCGCTTACGAATCTGGGCTACCGGGAGGAGGACATTGTTTCTGCGGAATGTGTAGATTTAAGTGACGGAGCGACGCAGATTATCTTTTCACTGTCAGGGCAGCAGTTGAAGGAAAAGAGGGATCAGGCGCTTGACCTCATAGAACCGGCTGGTATGGAGGTGGAAGACGATACGGAACAGATGGATAAAATGTCCGTCTATTATGAACAGTACCAGAAAACAGGCTATCAGAATGAGCAGATTGCGTATACCATTAATAAATCCGGGGTTCTGACAGGAATGGAATACAGTTTTGATGTGAAACGGCCTAAAGTTGTGATAAAAGGCGGCGAGCAGAAGCTTGAAGGGGAAGAGGAATATGCAATGGGAGTAAAGATCAAGGTACTTTCCTATAACCAGGCGAATATTCCGAAGGTGATAAGAAAGTGTGCGGCAGATGCCGGATATGACAGGTGAAGGCTGATGGAGATATAGATGATTTTCATTTATAACGGAAGAATGTGCATTCTAATGTTGGAAACAACAGAGTGATTTGATTGTTGAAAAGTGTGTAATGTTAACTTGATGAAAATAAAAAGTTGACATTACACTCTTTTTTGAGTAATATTGTTAACTATAAGATGAGCGGAGGTTAACAAAAAATGAAAACGAAGGGCGTAATTTACTGTGGATTATTTACTGCACTGATTGCAGTCGGGGCATTTATCAAAATTCCGATACCGGTCGTGCCATTTACCCTGCAGTACCTGTTTACGATGCTGGCAGGTCTGCTGCTTGGTTCAAGACTGGGAACGGTGTCTGTACTTTCGTACATGCTGCTTGGGCTGGCTGGTCTTCCAATTTTTTCGGAGGGCGGCGGACTGTGGTATGTGTTTAAACCCAGTTTTGGATATATCATCGGATTTGCAGTGGGTACATTTGTGACTGGATGGATTGCGGAACATATGGAAAAAAAGACCATTGCACGGTACCTTCTGGCAAATCTGGCAGGACTGTTTTGTGTCTATGCAGTCGGTATGATTTATTACTATATCATCTGTAATTTTGTGATTAATACGCCGATTGCGGCAGGACCACTGTTTTTGTACTGCTTTGTTTTAGCGGTGCCGGGGGACATTGCCTTAAGTATTCTTGGGGCAGTGGTGGCAAAGCGTGTCAGACCGGTGCTTGCTTATGAGGCAGTGCGGGTAAGATCTTAAAGATGTTGCAGCAGATATGGTTCATGAGATACAAATACATGGATCTGCGTTGGGATTATGCGCAGTATCCGAAAGATAAGCGGGAGAAAAAGAAATGAATGCACTTACATTAGCGGAAGAAATTATTAACGGAAGAAGAATCACAAGGGAAGATGACCTTTCATTTTTCCTGACCTGTGATCTTGAGGAGCTTTGTGAAGGAGCAGATAAGATCAGGGAAGCACGGATCGGGGATAAAGTAGATCTGTGTTCAATTATCAACGGGCGCAGCGGAAGATGCCCGGAGGACTGCAAATACTGTGCACAGTCGGCGCACCATCATACAAACTGTGAGGAGTATGATTTCCTTCCGGAGGAAGAGATTCTGGCAGCATGCAAAATGAATGAGCGGGAAGGCGTTGATCGTTTTTCTATCGTTACAGCGGGAAGAGCACTGACGGGAGAGGAATTTGACAAGGCGATCCATGCATATGAGACGATGAAAAAAGAGTGTAAGATCGATCTGTGTGCCTCCATGGGATTTCTTTCTGCAGAACAGCTGCACAGACTGCACGAGGCGGGGGTTACCAGCTATCATCACAACATAGAGACATCCAGACGTAATTTCCCAAATATCTGCACAACACATACCTATGACATGAAGATCGAAACATTGAAAAAAGTAAAGGCAGAGGGAATGTGCGCCTGCTCCGGCGGAATCATCGGCATGGGAGAAACGTGGGAGGACAGACTGGATATGGCGGTCAGTCTTGCAGAGCTTGGAATCGACTCGATTCCGATCAATGCGCTGATGCCGATACCGGGAACACCGTTAGAACATCTGCCAAGACTGTCAGAGGCTGATATTTTGCGCACGATCGCATTTTTCCGTTATATTAACCCGGATGCCAATATCCGTCTTGCTGCGGGAAGAGCACTTTTGACAAACGATGGGGAGAGTGCATTCCAGGCAGGAGCATCCGCATCCATTACCGGAAATATGCTGACGACGGTGGCATGCGCAACGATCCGCAGCGACAGACGGCTGTTAGAAGATTTAGGCCGTGATGTGACACCGGAGTACTGGAAAGAAGAAAAGTCAGAGGCATAGTAAGAATCGTCATATGGAAAAGAAATGTCCTTGTTATGTGGAAGGAAAGAATACAGAAAAGAGGATGGATATGAGCAAAGCTTTATTTATCACGGGTACCGGGACGGATATCGGAAAAACTTATGTGACCGGGCTGATCGTAAAAAAGCTGGCAGAAGAGGGAAAGTCAGCGGCATATTATAAAGCGGCAATGAGTGGAAATGACCGCAGGGCGGACGGCTCACTGATCCCCGGAGATGCCCTGTTTGTGCAGAAAATATCGGGGATTACACAGCCGCTTGAGGAAATGTGTCCTTATGTATATGAACATGCATATTCACCGCATCTTGCTTCACGGATCGAGGGACATCCGGTGGAGATGGCTGTGGTCAGAGATGGCTACCGGGCAGTATGTGATAAATATGATTATGTGACCGTGGAGGGCAGCGGCGGTATTTTGTGCCCGATCTGTTTTGATGAGGCAAAGATCCAGCTTGAAGATGTGGTGTCGGAGCTTGGATTTTCCAGTATCCTGATCGCAGATGCCGGGCTTGGCACGATCAACAGTGTTGTGCTGACGGCAGAGTATATGAAGGCACATCATTTGCCGTTAAAGGGAATCATATTCAACCATTATCATCCGGGGGATGTGATGGAGGACGATAACATCTTTATGTGCGAATATATGACCGGACTGCCGACACTTGCGAAGGTACAGGACGGGGACACGGAGCTTAAGATGGATGTGGAAGCACTTGCGGGATTATATGAGTAAAGTTGATATGTATGAAATTTTGCAGCTATCTGGCAGCAGACTGTTAAGTAGTTGAGAACAGAATAAAAGAGGAGTAAAAATATGATCTGGTATCCTTACGAACAGATGAAAACAATGCGGGAACCTTATAAAATTTTAGATGCCGAGGGTGTTTATCTTTATACGAAAGATCAGAAACTGATCGATTCGGTATCGTCCTGGTGGTGTATGATCCATGGCTATAAACACCCGGAACTGACGGCTGCCATCAAAGAACAGGCAGATCATTTCTGCCATGTCATGCTTGGCGGACTGACACATGAGCCGGTGCAGAAGCTTTCGGGTAAGTTGCAGGAGTATTTACCGGGAGATTTGGATTACTGCTTTTTCTCGGATTCCGGAAGTGTTGCGGTGGAAGTCTCCTTAAAGATGGCATTACAGTACAATACAAATCAGGGCAGAAAACGTCCGCTTGTGCTTGCATTAGAGCATGCTTACCACGGGGATACGTTTAAGGCGATGGAAGTGGGGGATGATGAGGATTATCATTTCGCATTTGAAGAAAAAACGGGTGTGGTTCATATACCGACCGAAATCGCGGCACTGGAGGAGGCATTTGAGAAATATCATGACGAATTGAACTGTTTTATCGTGGAACCGCTGCTGCAGGGCGCAGGCGGAATGCGGATGTATGATATTTCTTTCCTGAAACGCGCACGCGAATTGTGTGATGCGTATGATGTACTTTTGATCTTTGATGAGGTTGCAACGGGATTTGGAAGAACCGGCAGCCGTTTTGTGGCAGATCTGGTACTGCCGGATATCTTAGTGCTCGGAAAGGCACTGACCGGAGGTTATATCGGTCATGCGGTGACAGTGGCAAACCACAAGGTATTTGATGCATTTTACAGCGATAATGACCGTCATGCACTGATGCACGGACCGACCTTTATGGGAAATGCACTTGCCTGTGCCGTGGCACTCAAAGGAATCGAAATTTTCGAGCGGGAAGATTATATGGGGAAGATCAAACGCATCGAAGAAATCTCACACCGTGAGATGGACGGCTTTACGGATCCGAGGATCAAAGAAGTGCGTATTATGGGCGGCTGTACCTGTGTGGAAGTGCATGATGGAGCAGCCCTTGAGGGATTCCAGCAGTTTGCATATGAGAGAGGAGTCTTTTGCCGTCCGTTCTTAAAGTACATGTATTCCATGGTTCCTTACATTATAGAGGAAGAGGAACTGGTTCAGATTTTTGATGTGATGAAAGCATGGTTTCGCAGAGGTTAAAGCAGGTACTTGACATTAGACAGACAACTGTTAACATAGAATTAATCACTGTATGAAAAATCTGCATGATAAGGAGAAAAGACTATGTTAACAGCATTGTTTATTATTTTAATGTTTGCCGTATTTGGAAAATTGATCCTGCTTGCTTTCAAGGCATCCTGGGGGATCTTAAAAGTTTTACTTACGATCATTATCTTCCCGTTGTTTTTGATCGGGTTATTTGTTTCAGGACTGGTTTATATTGCACTGATACTGCTTGTAATCGCAGGAATTGTGTCGGTGGTCAAATCATTGACGTAAAAATTACAATAGCGGATGTTCGGCACATGCTGCCAGACGTTCATAGCGTCTGTCGACTTCTGCCTGAATCTGGTCTGCAACCGATTTATATTCTTCGGTGGCAAGATGTTTCGTGCGCCCCATCATGGAAAACCATTCCGTGACGGGGATTTTTTTATGCGATTTTTTTGGATCATAGCTCAGTGATGTGATGCCGCGTTCGATTTCATAGAGCGGAAAATAACAGCAGTCTACGGCGGCAGCAATGACTTTTCGTTCTGTGTCCGGACGGTCATTCCAGTTGAGCGGGCAGGCGGAGAGCGCTTTTACATAGGCGGTGCCGAATTCCCTTGCATAGGCAGCTGCTTTTGCAGCCTTTTTGATAAAATCATGTGGGTTCGACTCGGCGACGGTTGCCACATAGGGGAGGTGGGTCGCGGCCATGATCTGGGGCATGTCTTTGTGGAAAAAGGTCTTTCCGTACTGTGTTTTTCCGAGGTGGGAGGTGGAGCTTTTCGCACCCATCGGGGTAGAGTAGGAAAGCTGGTAACCGGTGTTCATATATCCGCCGTTGTCATATTCAAATAAGAGCAGATGATGTCTGCGCAGTGCCGTTCCGAGTGCAGAACCCATGCCGATATCCATGCCGCCGTCACCACTTGCCATGATAAATGTGATCTCGCCTTTGGGATATTCCCCGCGTTTTTGCCGTTCCTCAAATACTTCCACCAGACCGCTTAAAGTAGCAGCTCCATTTTGAAACAGGTTGTGGATATATGGGATGCGGAATGCCGTTTTTGGGTAGGCAGTGGTTGTCACCATGCCGCAGCCGGTCTGGAACAGAAAGACCACATTTCCTTCGATCCCTTTTAACAGGAGATTTAAGTTGACCGGTATACCGCAGCCGGGACAGGTTCCGATTCCCGGGGCGATCCGCTTGGGCATGGCGGTGGCGTCTTTGATCAATCCACCTTTTACAAGCATTTTTCCGGTTGCAGGATCGAAAGTGCAGGTTGTGACACCGGGCGACTGGCGATCTTTGGTGAGGGGTGCATAATACTGTGGCTGTGGGCAATTTTCTGTCGTACCCGGTGTGATTCCATAGTAATCAAAAGCCCTGGCATCAGGCGAAAGTCCCTCACGAAACAGCGCAACAGCATCCTCCACAAAAAAATCCTTCCCGCCAAGTCCGTAAATGCGGGTCAGTACCCGGATCGGGTGTGTGGAATCCGTGATATCCTGCAGGGCGGCGCGCAGTTCTAAGGACATATTTCCGCCGCCGGCGCCGTAGCTGTCCTGACGGTCTGCAGCAACGATCGTCTTTGCATGCATACAGAGATGGCGTAATTCGTCAGATGGAAATGGACGAAGCACATTTAATGTGACGACGCCAGCGCGGATGCCCTCTTTGCGCAGCGTATCTGCTGCAACTGTGGCTGTGTGAAAAGAGGAACCGAGCAGAAAAAGGATAATATCTGCATCTTCACACATATATCCGCGGCAAAAAGTGTGCATTCTTCCGGAGAGGGAGGCGAATTCATCAAACAGTATGGGAAGTTTTTTTCGTGTTTCTTCCATGGCGAGAAAAAGCTGATATTTGTTGTTGATGATATCCGGTTCATTCATATAGGAGCCGACAGAGACCGGGTGATTCAGGTCGAGTACACTGTAAAAACGATTCTCCCCGGTGGAGTCATTTCCGGCAAAAGCGGAGATTTCGGGATTGTCACAGGAGAGTTTTTTCCCGATAAAGTGCTGTACGGTTTCATCTTCAGAAAAGACCATGCATTTTTGTTTCTGATGGCTGGTAAAGAAACCGTCAAAGGCAACGACAACCGGGAGATTCACTTTTTCGGCAAGTTTTAAGGCAATCAGATTGAAGTCGTAGACCATCTGCGGGTCATCCGCAAACAGAATGATCCAGCCGGTATTTAAAAGATACATGATATCGCTGTGATCACCTTTGATGCACAGAGGGCCGGAGACGGTACGGCAGGCGACATTCATGACCATCGGCATGCGTGTGCCGGACTGAACCGGAAATTGCTCTAAGGCATAGAGCAGACCGTTGGCGCTGGTGGCATTAAATACGCGTCCGCCGCCCGCCGAAGCACCGTAACAGATACCGGCGGCACTGTGTTCTCCCTCGGCGGCGATCAGCCGGATGTTGTGCTCGCCTCTTGCACCCGAAAGATCGAGATTTTCCGCAATCTGTGTGGAGGGGGTGATCGGATAATATCCCATGATATGATAATTGATCTGCTTTGCTGCGTAGGCGGCAAGCTCATTTCCACTTTCGTAAAGTTTGCGCTGGGCAGCGGTTTTCTTTACGAAAGCCTGTGTTGATGATTGCTGCTGATCCGATGATGGAAAAGCCTGTGTTGTTGATTGTTGCTGATCTGACATTATACGATACCTCCGTCAATACGTTTTTCATCAAGATAAGAATCACTGGTGATCCAGGAATTTGCGCCGGTCTTCTGGTACCGGACAGAGTCTGGCAGCAGATCCTGATCCGGCATGGAATGCGGCTTGTCCGGGTAATCTTTTTCTTCTGCTTTTACCAGAGCGTGAGTCGGACAGACATCCACGCAGCGGAGACAGCCTTTGCAGTGTCTGTAATCAAGTCCCTGGTTGACCATTGCCTCTTTCCCCTTATAAGTTCCTGGTGCAAACTGAAATACCATATCCGGACAGGTAGAATCACAGAGTCCGCAGTTGATGCACCGATCCTGCAAAAAGAGGGGAATATAACCTTCGCGGGAGGGGGAGAGGTCATTTGATACCGTGCTGCCGGGGCGTGTATTGATCCCGCCTATCGGGGCGTTTTTGTAGCCCCAGATATAAGTTTCTTTTGCGAGAGAAGGGGAAGCAGTTCTGTCAGGAATCTTTTTTTCAGCTGTTTTTTCATACCCCATTTTTAAACCCTGCAGATTTGCCCCGATCAGTGCCGGATATTTTTTCCCAATAGTATTTTTGCAGAGTGTTTCAATGGAATCCATCGGGATAAAAGGACACGCTCTGGCAATCGCACCGAGCATAACCATGTTAATGCGGGATCTGGATTCCATGGCGATGGAGAGTGCGTCCAGACAATACAGCGTTCCAGTTGGAATATTGTATTTTTCTGCCGTTTCATCACAGGATAAAGGTGTATTTAAAACAATTTTTGTGTCGGCGGAAATCCCGTCTAATACTGGGTAAGTCCCGATCAGCCCTTCGTGAAAAATGCCAAGTACATGCGGTTGTAATACCGGGCTGTTGATGCGCAGTGGATGGGAAGCGGGACTCCAGCGGATATAGGATTTTACCGGTGAACCTCGTTTTTCAGATCCGTAGCTGGAAAAACTTAAGGAGTTTAAGGAAAGGTATAAGGCACCGAGTTCGCCGAGCATTTTTCCGCAGAGATTTGCGCCGAGACCGCCGATGCTCTCTAACCGTATTTCAAAATAACCGTATTCATTTGTAACCGGAAGTGTAACTGGGGTGTACATCATATGCTCCATTCTTGCGCTATATTCACGCATTTTATTGATTCACTCATATACAAAAGTTTGATTTTACATAGCAAATGTGATTTTACATAGCTATGTGTCTGTTATTTTATAGTGTGTACAGAAGCAGACGAATCATGCGCTTTTTTTTGTTTACATCCGGGGGGAAAGTGATTAGAATAGACAGGTAGGTTTTATGGGTGGTGTCATATATATGAAAGAGAAAATCATAGCATTTGTAAAAAAAGAAACAGTGCTGGTCGTTGCAGCCATTTTAGCGGTAATATCCGCTTTTTTTGTGCATCCGGATCAGGCATATATCGATTATATTGATTTTCGTGTGCTTGGGATCCTGCTCTCGCTGATGATCATTATGGCGGGCGTGCAGAATAATGGAATCTTTGATGGGATCGGGCGGCGGCTTCTTGCGCATACGAAAAATACGGCGCAGCTGGCATTTGTTCTTGTTTTTCTGTGTTTCTTTTCAAGCATGGTCATTACCAATGATGTTGCGCTTTTGACGTTTGTTCCGTTTGCACTTCTCACGCTGCAAAAATGCGGGCAGGAGCGCCTTATGGTGCCGGTCATCGTGCTTCAGACCATAGCGGCGAACCTTGGAAGTATGCTGACTCCGATTGGAAATCCGCAGAATTTGTATTTATATAATCTCTCAGAAATGAATGCTGGGGAGTTTCTTGTCTTGATGCTTCCGTATACGGTTGTTTCCGGTGTGCTGCTTGCCCTGACGATTTTCGTTTTAAGTGCAAGAAAAAGAAAAATCAGATTGACAGACTGTCATTTTTCGGAAGAAAAAAAGGAAATGAACAAAAAACTGACCGGCATGTATGCGGTTTTATTCCTTATGGCGCTTTTGGTCGTGGCAAGGATCCTGCCGTATTATATTTTGCTTGCGGCGGTGGCTGTGTCTGTGTTTTTATCAGATAGAAAAGTACTGGGGCAGGTGGATTACTGCCTGATCTTTACGTTTATCGCTTTCTTTATTTTTACAGGAAATATCGGACGGCTGCCGGCGTTTCAGGAAGTACTGCATTCACTGGTTAACGGAAGGGAACTTCTGGTGGGAATTGCCACAAGCCAGGTGATCAGCAATGTTCCGGCGGCACTGTTATTGTCCGGTTTTTCGGGTGATTTAAAGCAGCTTTTGCTTGGTGTAAATTTAGGGGGACTTGGCACACTGATCGCCTCCATGGCGAGCCTGATCTCCTATAAAATATATGCGCATAATTATAACCGCACGAAGGGGTATTATCTGTTGTGGTTTCATCTGGCAAATATCATTTTTCTCGCGGTACTTGTGCTGCTTGCGCTGGGAATGCGGTAAAATGGGAGGGAGAATAAAATGCAGGAAAAACAATTAGATAAAGAAAGTATGAAGGGAACCATCTATGTGCTGCTCTCTGCAGTATGTTTCAGCACCGGAGGTGTTCTGATAAAGTCGATTCCGTGGAGTTCCATCACGATCCAGGGAATCCGCAGTATTTTTTCATTTATGCTGATCGCATCATATATGGTCATCACAAAACGAAAGTTTGTATGGAACAAAACGGTGTTGTTTGGAGCCGTCTGCAATACGGCTATGGCTTTAACGTTTGTTTCAGCAACAAAGATGACAACGGCGGCAAATGCGATCGTGCTTCAGTTTACAGAACCAATCTTTGTGATTCTGCTGATGTGGGCATTATATAAGAAGAAACCGAAAAAAGCGGCAGTGGTGGCATGTGCGGTCGTGTTTGCCGGTATCTTATGCTTCTTTTTAGATTCCCTGAGCGCCGGGGGAATGGCGGGAAATCTGCTTGCGGTATTTTCGGGATTTACCTATGCGCTGGTTATGATGATGAAAGGTTTTCCGGGAGCTGATTTTGAATCGTCATTGCTGGCATCCCATGTGATCAGCCTTAGCATCGGACTGCCTTCGTTTTTGGGGGAGACCGATCATTCTGCGAAGGCATGGATCTGTATTATCCTTCTCGGTGTGATCCAGTTTGGATTATCCTACATCTTTTTATCGAGGGGCCTAGATCGTGTTTCGCCGGTCACGGCATCCTTAACTTCTACATTAGAGCCGATCTTAAATCCAATTTTAGTTGCGATCTTCTGCGGTGAGACAATCGGGCGCACGGCAGTCATTGGCGCAGTGCTTGTGATCGGAGCGGCAGCCTGCTATAACGTTTATGAGGCGGCGCATAAGGATTAAAGGAATTCCGGCATCAAAATATATGATGTTAAAACCAAATAGTGCTTCACAACCTGGCGGCTGACAAATTGCGCAAAGCCGAGAATGCTTTTGTGACTTTGGGAGAAAATTAGAAAATCTTAGTCTGCCTGTCTATCCACAGTGATGTTCTGCCACGGATGGCAGAACAAGGCTTCTCGAGCCAAGGATGGCTCGTTGAACGCCGTTCACGTCACTCCGAGAAAAAGTAAAACAGGCAGGCTTAGCTTTTCTTATTTTCGGACAACGGAACAAAACAGGCACGGCTTTGCGCAATTTGTCAATCAATAAACCTGAACGCACTATTTGTGCTAACAACATTATAAGGTATATTACAGAATCACAAAAACGTGGTTCTGTATTTTTTTACCCATTTTTTACATAAACCCCCACACCCATTTTACAATATCCGCTTAGGATATAGGGTAAAGATGAGAGAAATAAAAGAATCGATGCCGGGCAGGCGGATTTAGTGCGCAGATGGAAGAAACCGGCAGGAATGGAGAAGAGATGGAAAGAACACTCGTGTGGGGACACCGCGGTGCAAGCGGTTATGCACCGGAAAATACAATGGCAGCTTTTGAGAAAGCGGTAGAGCTTGGCGCAGATGGAATTGAACTGGATGTGCAGCTCACAAAAGACGGAGAACTTGTTGTCATCCACGATGAAACGATCGACCGTGTGAGTGATGGAAGCGGCTGGGTAAAAGATTATACCTACGCGAAGCTGATCAAACATAATTTTAACCGTACACATCCGGAGTATGAACATGCACAGATCCCCACGTTAGAGGAAACGCTGATGAGGAAAAAGAATCTGGAGCGGATTAAAATTCCGGTTTTGATCTTTATAGCAGGGAATGACCACACTTCAAAAGCGGGTGTTATCGTGATCGCGTCAATGTTTGTGATCGGGTTTGTTATTTTTAAGATCCGGTCACAGACAATGCAGAGAAGGGAAAAGCGGTCTTTGGCGGTAAGCAGAACTAGGGATGAGTTCGAAGCGAAAACGGAAAATGATTATGATGACTATGACTATGACTATGACTATGGATATGAGGATGATTACGAACCAGGAGATATGGATTTTGCAGAAGAAAGATTCTAAAAATCAGAAAAAACGCATAGGAATAAAAGAGACTTTAGCGGGAGCAGATACCTTGCTCATGGAAAAACAATTAAAAGAACAGATCGAAGCACCTATGGTAAGACTTTCTTACGCATATGCGATGGATGTGGTGCAGGCAAAATTAAAAATGATCAATGCGGACCTGACGGAGCAATTTGGCCGTCAGGTTATTCGTACTATGACGGGACGGATCAAACAGACGGACAGTATTGCCAAAAAGCTGATGCGAAAGGGCAGGGAAGTAACGTTTCAGGCTGCGGTAGATACTTTAAACGATATTGCCGGGATCCGCGTCGTCTGTTTTTTTTGTGATGATATTTACCGTGTGGCAGATTATGTAAAAAAGCAGAAGGACATCACGCTGCTCAAAGAAAAGGATTATGTGAAAAATCCCAAAAAGAGCGGTTACCAGAGTATCCATCTGATCGTGGGTGTTCCGGTCACTTATCTGGAAAAGACAAAGGAAATAAGGGTGGAGATACAGATCCGTTCTTTTGCCATGGACTATTGGGCAGAGCTTGATAATCAGATGTGTTATAAGAAAAATGCCGGACAGATTGAAAATGTGGAGCGTGCAACCAAAGATTATTCCGATGTGATCGCAAAAGTAGACAATCAGATGTTGGAATTGCGCAGACAGATCGAGAAAAAGTAAGCGAAACGTTTACCATTATTTTACATACATTTTACCAAACCTCTCTCATGTATTTTACATAAGTGCCGTAAAGTAAAAACTGTCAAAAGAAAATGAAAAGAAAACAGCAGGATGGACGCCCTGCAAATTGAAAAAAGAGAGGATTAAGAAAATGAAAAAGAAAGTAATGTGTATGTTATTAACAGGTATGATGGCAGCCAGCATGATCGCAGGCTGTGGCAACAGTGGAAATGCAAGTGCAAATGCCGGAGCAGATACAAATACAGATGCAAGTGCAGATGCAGCGGACAGTTCAGCAGATCAGTCAGCAGATGTTACACCAGATACGACAGCTGCAAATTCAGCATCAGCAGCAACCGGAGATTTTGACAACAGCGAGTACATCAACGTTGTATCCCGTGAGGATGGTTCCGGTACAAGAGGAGCATTCATCGAGCTGTTCGGTGTGGAAGAGAAAAATGATGCCGGTGAGAAAATTGATAATACAACCGATGAAGCAATCATCACAAACAGTACCGACGTTATGTTAACAACAGTTTCAGGTGATGAATACTCCATCGGATATGTATCACTTGGTTCCCTAAACGACAGTGTAAAAGCAGTTTCCATCGATGGAGCAGAAGCTACCGTAGATAATATCAAGAGCGGAGATTACACGATCGCAAGACCATTTAATATTGCAACCAAAGGAACACCAAGCGATGTGGCACAGGATTTTATCAACTTTATCATGAGTGCAGACGGACAGGCAGTTATTTCTGATAATAAATACATCCCGGTAGATGACGGTGCAGCAGCATTCGAGTCAAACGGCGCAAGCGGAAAAGTTGTTGTAGCAGGATCTTCTTCCGTAACACCTGTTATGGAAAAATTAAAAGAGGCATATGTCGCAGTCAACAGCGGTGCAGAGATCGAGATCCAGGAAAGCGATTCCACCACAGGTATGACAGCAGCTATGGATGGAACCTGTGATATCGGTATGGCTTCCCGTGAATTAAAAGATTCTGAGACAGAGGGCGGCTTAACAGCAGCCGTGATCGCAATGGATGGTATCGCAGTCATCGTAAACAACGACAACCCGACTGCAGATCTTTCCAAAGATACAGTCAAAGGCATCTACACAGGCGAAATCACATCCTGGGATGGCGTTACAGAGTAATACAGACAGATACAAACAACATATTTCATAGAATTCCTTATTATAAAACATCAGGTAAAGACCGGGAGAGACAGATACTCTGCCGGTCTTTACATAAATAACGTACACAACTTTTTATCAGTCTGGAGAAAAATAATGAATCATATCAAAGAAAAAGTAATGGAAGGCGTTTTCCTCTTTACGGCAGTCATATCCATTATCGCGGTAGCCTTAATCTGTGTGTTCTTGTTTGCAAACGGATTTCCGGCAATGCAGAAAATCGGTGTATGGCAGTTTTTGTCGGGAAAAGTATGGAAACCGACCAATAATATATTCGGAATTTTTCCGATGATCTTAGGAAGTATTTATGTAACCGGAGGAGCACTTTTAATCGGAGTCCCGGTTGGAATACTGATGTCAATCTTTATGGCGCGCTTCTGTCCGGACAAACTGTACCGCATTTTGAAACCGATCGTGGATCTCTTAGCAGGCATCCCTTCTATTGTATATGGATTTTTCGGTCTGGTCGTATTGGTGCCGTTTATCAGAGAACATTTTAAAGGAAATGGAAACAGTATCTTAACTGCTTCGATTCTGCTTGGAATCATGATCCTGCCGACTATTATCGGTGTGTCAGAGTCAGCGATCCGTGCCGTGGAAAACAGCTATTACGAGGGAGCACTTGCACTTGGGGCGACTCATGAGAGAAGTGTTTTTACCGTGATCGTTCCGGCAGCGAAATCCGGTATTATGGCAGCAGTCGTGCTCGGTGTCGGACGTGCGATCGGTGAGACGATGGCGGTTATGATGGTAGCCGGAAACCAGGCGCGGGTTCCATCGAGTATTTTTAAAGGTGTCCGTACCTTAACGGCAAATATTGTAATGGAAATGGGATACGCAACGGATCTTCACAGAGAAGCACTGATCGCAACCGGTGTGGTACTGTTTGTGTTTATCCTCATCATCAATGTCTCTTTCTCTATTTTAAAAAGACGCACAAAGGACAATTAGAAAGGGGAAAGTAGTGTGAAAAATAAGATCAAATCATATACGAAACATCCGGGCTCATTCTTATTGCTGCTTTTAGTACTTGTCGCAGCAGTGCTGACTGTGGGTGTCCTGGTATTTCTGGTGGGTTATATTTTAATCCGCGGTATCCCGTATTTAAAAACATCGCTGTTTGCATGGACTTATAATTCGGATAATGTGTCGATGCTCCCGGCGATGATCAACACACTGTTTATGACGGTGCTGGCGCTTTTGTTATCCGTACCGTTTGGTGTGGGCGCAGCGATCTACCTCGTGGAATACGCAAAAAAGGGAAACAAGTTAGTCGGGATCATCCGTGTGACGGCGGAGACACTTTCCGGTATTCCTTCTATTATTTATGGACTCTTTGGTATGTTGTTTTTCGTGACAGCATTAAAATGGGGCTACTCAATGATGGCAGGTGCAGCGACGCTTGCAATCATGGTACTCCCGGTCATCATGAGAACGACGGAGGAAGCACTTCTTTGCGTACCGGATTCATTCCGTGAGGGGAGTTTCGGACTCGGCGCAGGAAAACTGCGTACCATATTTAAAATTGTGCTTCCGAGTGCGATCCCGGGTATTTTATCCGGCATTATCTTAGCGATCGGGCGAATCGTCGGAGAGACGGCGGCACTCATTTATACATCAGGTACAGTTGCAAACCTTGCAGGATTTTTTGATTCCGGCCGTACCTTAGCGATCCACATGTATTCGTTATCGCGTGAGGGTATGCATACCAATGAGGCATATGCGACGGCGGTTGTACTTCTTATCGTGGTACTGATCATCAACGGGGTATCCTCCCTGATCGCAAAAAAATTTGAAGCGCCGAAACAGTAGAATGGAGAAAAAAAATGGCAGAAAAATTTAAAATTTCAAACCTGGATTTATATTATGGTGATTTTCATGCACTAAAAAATATCAATATGTCGATCGCATCGAACGAGATTACAGCATTTATCGGACCGAGCGGCTGCGGAAAATCCACCTTTTTGAAGAGTTTAAACAGAATGAACGATCTGGTCGAGGGATGTAAGATCACCGGCAGTGTTCTTTTGGATGGAGAGGATATTTACAACGGCATGGATGTCAACATTTTAAGAAAACGTGTCGGAATGGTATTCCAGAAACCGAATCCGTTTCCAATGAGTATCTATGACAATATCGCATATGGACCAAGAACACACGGTATCCGCTCCAAGGCAAAGTTGGATGAGATCGTGGAGAAATCCCTGCGGGATGCGGCGATCTGGGATGAGGTAAAGGATCGTCTGAAAAAAAGTGCGCTCGGCATGTCCGGTGGACAGCAGCAGAGACTTTGTATCGCAAGGGCACTTGCTGTTAACCCGGAAGTCATCTTAATGGATGAGCCGACCTCAGCACTTGACCCGATCTCAACATCAAAGATCGAGGATCTTGTCATTGAACTGAAAAAACAGTACACGATTATTATGGTAACACATAACATGCAGCAGGCAGTCCGTGTCTCTGATAAGACCGTATTTTTCCTGTTAGGGGAAGTGATCGAGTCGGGTGAGACAGAGCGGTTATTCTCCGTGCCGCAGGATAAGCGGACAGAGGATTACATCACCGGACGTTTTGGATGATACTGCGGGCTGGGTCAGCCATGACATACAGAAAAAAGTGTAGAAATGTAGAGCAATCTATAACAGGAAAAGAAAGAGGGAAGTGGAAAATCATGAGAAACAGATTTGACAGACAGCTTCAGGTATTGAACGATGAATTGATTGAGATGGGAAGCCTGATCGAGCAGGCGATCGAGATGGCATGTTCGGCACTGGTCAGACAGGATGTGGAGAAAGCGCAGAAAGCGATCAGCTTTGATGAGGAGATCGACCATCAGGAGCGCGATATTGAAAGCCTCTGCATGAAATTATTATTGCAGCAGCAGCCGGTGGCAAAAGATCTCCGCCTGATCTCAGCAGCACTGAAAATGATCACGGATATGGAGCGTATCGGGGATCATGCATCCGATATTTCGGAAATGACGATACTGATGGCGGACGCTGCTTATGAAACCGGGGATCCGATCAATCTTGACCTGATCAAGGAAATGGCAAAAGAAACAACTGACATGGTCATCAAGAGTGTGGATGCATTCGTGCAGAAAGACATGGATATGGCACACTGGGTCATCAAAGAAGATGATGTGGTGGATGATCTGTTCAACCAGTTCAAACAGCAGCTCATTAAAAAGATCAATGAGAATGTAAAAAATGGGGAGCAGGCAACGGATATGCTGATGGTTGCAAAATATTTTGAGCGTATCGGAGACCATGCAACCAATATTGCGGAGTGGGTGATCTATTCCATTACCGGACAGCATGAAAATTAAAAATAGACAAAAATAAATGGTTTCTTTGAGATTTTACATAGATTTTACATAAAGTTGACGGCGAATTTACATACTCCTTTTTATGCTAATTGCAAAATGACGAAAAATGCTGTATAAATAAATTATATGTCAAAAAAACGTAAAGAATAAGAAAAGCGGCATACAAAAGGAGATTGAGATGGATATTTTTGGAGTACTGACCCTCATTGGCGGATTGGCACTGTTCCTGTACGGAATGAATGTAATGGGTGCCGGACTGGAGAAGATGTCAGGAGGTAAATTAGAGAAGATATTAGAGACTCTGACATCAAACCCGATCAAGGCAGTGTTGCTTGGTGCAGGTGTAACCGCAGTGATCCAGTCGTCATCGGCGACGACGGTTATGGTGGTTGGTTTTGTGAACTCCGGTATTATGAAGCTGTCACAGGCAGTCGGCATCATTATGGGTGCAAATATCGGAACAACGGTAACGTCATGGCTTTTGAGCTTAAGTGGACTGCAGGGGGATAACTTTTTTATCCAGATGTTAAAACCATCCTCCTTCTCACCGATCCTTGCAATGATCGGTATCATACTTTGTATGTCGAAAAAGAGCGACAAGAAAAAAGATATCGGTGAGATCTTACTTGGATTTGCAGTATTGATGTACGGTATGGAGAGCATGAGCGGGGCGGTAGAACCGCTTGCAGATGTGCCGGAATTTACGAATATCTTAACGATGTTCCACAATCCGTTCCTTGGTGTATTGGCAGGAGCTGTACTTACTGCGATCATCCAGAGTTCCTCTGCATCGGTCGGAATTTTACAGGCACTGTCTGTAACAGGAGCATTTACCTATGGTTCTGTGATCCCGATCATTATGGGACAGAATATCGGTACCTGTGTGACGGCAATGATTTCAGCAATCGGGGCAAACAGAGGTGCAAAGAGAACGGCATTTGTACATCTTTATTTCAATGTAATCGGTACGATTTTGTTTTTGGTATTGTTTTATACAGGCAATGCGCTGATCGGATTTGAGTTTACCAATGAGGTCGTTGGAGCAGCGGGAATCGCAATGATCCACACCATATTTAATGTGTTCGCGACTCTTGTTTTACTGCCGTTTACAAAGGGATTGGAGAAACTGGCATACTTAACGATCCCGAAAACTGCAGAGGAACAGAATCAGAAAGAGGATGTATTTGTTATTTTAGACGACCGTTTCTTAAACAGCCCTGCATTTGCGATTGAGCAGTGCCATTCTCTTGCCAATCAGATGGCAAAGATTACACACGAAGGATTTTTAGAGGCGATGACTGTACTGGATGAGTACTCCGAAGAAAAGATCGAGGATGTCATTGCAAAAGAAAATATTGTAGATACCTATGATGATAAACTCAGTGCATACTTAACGAAGTTAAGCAGCCAGAATTTATCTTACAAAGACAGTCTGAAGGTAACATCACTGCTTCACTGCCTGACAGATTTTGAGCGAATTTCCGACCATTCCATCAACGTGGTGGAAAATGCACAGCAGATGTATAAAGAGGGCGCTGTATTTTCCAAGAAAGCAAAGGAAGAAATGAAGGTATACAGCACAGCACTCCGTGATATCTTAGAGCGTACCACGAACGCATTTGTGGAGGGTGATGAGGCACTTGCGCGTACGGTAGAACCGTTAGAAGAAGTCATTGATGAGTTAAACAAGACAGTAAAGAAAAACCATATGAAGCGTCTTAGAAAAGGGAAATGTACCATTGAGCTTGGTCTTGTATTGTCAGATCTTGCAATGAACTATGAGCGTGTTGCAGACCATTGTTCGAATATCGCGGTATATATGATGCAGTTAGAGGATACCCAGTTAGAGGAACACAGTTTTACCGAGCAGCTGGATGCAGAGGAGAGCGCAGAGTTTACAAAACAGTTAAACGAGTTCGAGAAGATATATCAGATTTAAGGGCGCAAAAATGGGGATTGAGGAAAAATATGGCAACGATCTATATAGTGGAAGACGATATTAATATTCGTGAAATTGAACGTTATGCGCTCAAAAACAGCGGTTATGAAGTGGAAGAATTTGAGGGCAGCGCATCATTTTTTAAGCGTCTGGAAAAAAATATCCCATCCCTGATCCTTTTAGATATCATGCTTCCGGGGGAAGACGGACTGGATATTTTAACAAGGATCCGGGCAGACAAGGCGACCGCGGATGTCCCGGTCATTATGGTAACGGCAAAGACAAGTGAGCTTGATAAGGTAAAGGGACTTGATCTTGGAGCAGATGATTATATCACAAAGCCGTTTGGAGTCATGGAGCTGATCTCCCGTGTGAAAGCACTGCTTCGAAGAACAAGCCGCATGAATGAAGATTCACAGCTGATACATGAAGATATCCTTATGGATATGGACAAACATGCCGTTACGGTTGCAGGGCAGCTGTGTGAGCTGACATTTAAAGAATTTGAATTGTTAAAGTACCTGATGCTCAATCAGGGAATTGTTTTATCAAGAGACAAGATTATGGATCAGGTATGGGGATTTGAGTACGAAGGAGAGAGCCGTACCGTTGATATGCATATCAAAACACTGCGGCAGAAACTTGGAGTAGCAGGAAGCTGCATCAAGACCGTGCGGAATGTGGGGTACATGATCGAATGAAAAAAAGAATTAATACCGGTTTTATGTTGATTGCGGCAATCGCCATTGTGGTGACTGCCGTTTGTTCTATGTTTCTTTTTTATCAGATTCTGGAGGAACAGATATTTGATGATTTAAAGGCAAGTGCACATGTTGTCTCGGTGATCAGTCCGAATGAACTTTCGAAGGATATCACATATTCACTGGAAAATGACGGGCTGCGCATCACCTGCGTGGATACGGATGGCACGGTCCTGTATGACAGTATGGAAGATGCTTCTTCCATGGAGAACCATAAGGAACGCCCGGAAATTGCGGAGGCCATAAAAAATGGCGAGGGAAAATCAATCCGTGTCTCAGCTACGTCGTCAAAGCATACCTTTTATTATGCACTTAGAAAAGAAGATGGGAGCGTTGTGCGTGTTGCGAAAGAGAGTGGAAGTATTTATCATCTGGTGTCTACGATGTCAGGGCTGATCTTAGCGGTCGGCCTGATGGTATTTCTGATGTGTGTATTTTACTCTTACCGTCTGACGCGAAGACTCATGGCGCCGATCGAAAAAATGGCGGACAATATTATCCTGGTGGATGAAACGGAAGTTTACGAGGAAATGCGCCCGTTTATTTCCATGATCAAAAAGCAGCATATGGATATTTTAAATCATGCGCAGATGCGTCAGGAGTTTACGGCCAACGTTTCCCATGAATTAAAGACGCCGTTGACTGCGATCTCCGGATATGCGGAACTGATCGCAAGCGGAATGACGGGCGGGGAGGATACCGCGCATTTTGCAAATGAGATCCATAAGAGTGCGGAGCGTCTGCAGTCACTGATTAACGATATTATAAAGCTTTCAGAATTAGATGACAGTGATTTAAAACTTGAATTTGAGACGGTTGATCTGCATGATCTTGGGGAGCAGTGCATTCATTCCATGCAGATGCAGGCAGATAAAAATGAGGTGACGCTGCACTTAGAGGGGGCGTCTGTTCCAATGAACGGAAACAAGACGCTGCTTGAGGAACTGCTTTTTAACCTTTGCAGTAATGCGGTCCGTTATAATAAAAAAGGCGGCAGTGTCACGATCGTGACTACGATCGAAAATACCAGACCGGTCCTGATCGTAAAAGATACCGGTATCGGAATCCCGAAAGAACAGCAGGAACGCGTCTTTGAGCGTTTCTACCGTGTCGATAAGAGCCGGTCAAAATCCACTGGCGGCACAGGTCTGGGACTTGCCATTGTAAAGCATATTGTCGCGCAGCATGATGCGCAGATGACGCTGACAAGTGAGGTTGGTGTGGGTACGGAGATCAAGATTGTATTTTAGTGAAAAAAGTCTAACCGAATCCTCAAATTTATGTTACAATAGAAAGATGCAAAAAATATACTATTGAGGAGCACAGCAATCATGTTTTCCATATCAGACATTAAGCAGGAAGCATATCCGGCAGCATACCGCCGGGGAAAGGAATTGTATGAGCGTGGACTCGTGCAGGAATTTTCCTATGACGTATACACGGAAGATGGCGTTCCAAAGGCAGAATTAATTGGAAGAGTAAAAGGAACAGTCGAGGATCACTACGATGTCCGGCTTGTGATAGATGAAGAATATGCGGAAGTTTCAGAGAGCCGCTGCAACTGTGAGGCGTTTTGCAACTATGAGGGCATCTGCAAGCACTGTGTTGCCGTTGCGCTTGCCTATGTGAACCGCAGACAGGCGAAAGATATCTTAAATGCAAAACTTGGAGTAAGCGAGAAGACAGAGCAGAAGAACATCCGCACGGAAAAAGAGTTAAAAACGGATACTTCATTAAAAAATCTGTTAAACCGTTATTCCATGCGTGCAGGTTCCACCTATCTTTTACCGGAAAATATTTACGGCAAGGTGGAGTTAGAGCCTTATTTCAAGATGGAATACAGTTATGCCACGGTGGAATTTAAGATTGGAATGGAGCAGAAATATGTACTCAAAAATATTTCTGCATTTTTACACTCGATTAAAATCAATGAAAAAGTCCGTTACGGTAAAAAACTGGAGTTTTATCATCATCTGGATGCATTTACGGAATCTGCAAAACGTATGATTGCATTTATGGAACAGCAGGAGATGGATAAAAGACGTCAGAGCCAGTTCCATGCATATTATGCGTATACGGGCAGTTATGAACGCACGATGGAGTTAGACAGTGTGGGGATCGACCGTTTTTTTGAGGCAGTCGGGGATATGCCGTTTGAGGCAGAGGTAGGATTTTTACCGGAGGATACCTATACATTTTCACCGGAAGAAAAGCGTCCGAAGCTGGTTATCCGTCAGGGCGGTTCCGGTATCTTTCTGATGCTGGAAGATGATTCTGTGATCATCGGTGAAAAATATTTTTATTTCTATGACGCGGATATGATCTACCGCAGTCCGGCAGGAATGAAAGAAACGGTCGGAGAATTTTTTGAATTTCTGCACCGCCAGACCGGAGGACAGACTTATATCGCTGCAGATGAGCTTGCCATGTTCTGCCGCGACCTGCTTCCATTACTGAAAAAATATTTTAAAGTGGAAAAAGAGGCAGGATTTGATGAGAGCCTTTATGTGCCGCCGAAACCTGAGTTTGAACTTTATTTAGACAGACAGGATATGAATACGGTAGGTGCAAAACTGATGGCAGCTTACGGGGATGATAAATATAATGTCCTCGAGAAGATCGCACCGGGTGAAGTGCGCGATCTCGCAGAGGAACTCCGCATCAAAAATCTTGTGGAACCGTATTTCAATGAATATGCGCTGTCCCAGACAGTCTTTGTGCTGAAGAACAATGAGGAGATGTTGTATCAGTTAGTTTCAGGTGGATTGAGAAGACTGGGTGAATTTATGACCATTTATACAACGGAAAATTTCCGCAATTTAAAGGTGGTATCTTCCCCGGCCGTTTCCGTGGGTATCTCGTTAAAAAGTGATCTTCTGGAATTAAAAATTCATTCCGATGAGATGTCACGGGAGGAACTTGCCTACCTGCTCTCAAAATATGACAGGAAAAAGAAGTATATCCGTTTGAAAAACGGCGACTTTTTAAATATTGAAGAGGACGGTTTAAGTACGTTGGCGGAAGTCAGCGAGGATCTGCGCCTGACGGAGACAAATCTCAAAAAAGGCACTTTAATTGTACCAAAATACCGCGCAATGTATCTGGACGCGGCATTAAAGAACAATCAGCTTCTCTCGATCGAGAAAAATAAAGAGTTCAAGGGCATGGTCCGCAACATGAAGACGATCGAGGACAGTGACTATGAAGTGCCGGAAGCGCTGAATTCTATTATGAGAAGTTACCAGAAGAATGGATTCCTGTGGTTAAAGACGCTGCGTGAGAATGGATTCGGCGGTATTTTAGCCGATGATATGGGACTTGGAAAGACGCTTCAGGTCATCAGCCTTTTAACGGCAGAACAGCAAGAAATGCAGGCTGGGGAAAAGGAACTGCGCCGTTCCCTGATCGTGTGTCCGGCATCTCTGGTCTACAACTGGCAGAAAGAGATCACACGCTTTGCACCACAGTTAAAAACAGTCATTGTTGCCGGAAGTGTACCGGATCGTGCGTCGATCATCCGTCACAGCAAAGAGGGAGAAATCCTTATTACTTCGTATGATCTGTTAAAACGTGATGCCGAAGTGTACCAGAAGTTTGTATTTGCGATTCAGGTCATCGATGAGGCACAGTATATCAAGAACCCGTCCACACAGGCGGCAAAAGGTGTCAAAAAGATCACTGCGGCATTCAAGCTGGCATTGACCGGAACACCGATCGAAAACAGACTCAGTGAGCTCTGGAGTATTTTTGATTATCTGATGCCGGGATTTTTGTATACCTATCAGAAGTTCCGGGAGGAGATCGAGCTTCCGATCGCTGTGAATCAGGATGCAAACAAGATGGAGCGTTTACAGCGCATGATCCGTCCGTTTATTTTAAGACGTCTGAAAGGGGATGTGTTAAAAGACCTTCCGGAGAAGATCGAAGAAAATGTATTCGCAAGACTCGATGGCGAACAGATGCAGTTATATGATGCTTATGCGACCAGGATGAAGGAAATGCTTAGCCAGCAGAATGAGAAAGAGTTCCATAAAGGCAGGATGCAGATCCTTTCCGAACTTACCAAACTGCGTCAGCTCTGCTGTGATCCGGGACTTTTACTGGAAGATTACCATGGAGAATCCGCAAAGACCGACATGTGTATGGAATTGATCGTAAACGCAGTCGGAGCAGGACACAAGATCCTTCTGTTCTCGCAGTTTACATCCATGTTAGACCGTCTGACAGAGCGCCTGAAAAAAGAAGGAATCGACTACTATCTTCTGACCGGTTCTGTAAATAAGGAAAAACGTATGCAGATGGTGGAAAGTTTTAATAACGATGATGTTCCGGTATTCTGTATCAGCTTAAAGGCGGGTGGAACCGGATTAAACCTTACCTCCGCGGACATCGTCATCCACTACGATCCGTGGTGGAATGTTGCCGTGCAGAACCAGGCGACAGACCGTGCGCACCGTATCGGACAGAAGCATGTCGTGACGGTATACAAACTTGTGGCAGAGGGAACGATCGAGGAGAAGATCATCGATATCCAGGAGCGGAAAAAGAAACTTGCCGAGCAGGTGCTCGAGGGCGAAGGAATGGATTCTGCAAGCTTCACAAAAGAAGAGATTCTTGAATTGCTTGGCTGATTAAAAAAGCATGGGCTGCATAAGGTAATGTATTTTTATTAAAACATTGATTGACAAATCATGGTGCATAAGATATGATGTGAAAACAGCGTTTGGCATAAGTGAAAAACTTATGATAAGCACAGGCTGGTTTGTAAGGGAAGCAGTCTGTGAAACCGTGAGGGAGTAGTTCGCGTGATCGCGTGGTTTGTCAACATACCGGTTTCTTTTGGTGGGCACACACGAAAAGAACCTGGCAAATCTTAAAGAATGAGACTCATGTATATTTTTGTAGGGATATCTGCGAGGATATCCGGTACAGGAATATACGTGGAGTCTCTTTTTTTGACATATTTAACAGATAAATATTATCAGTAAAAACATGAGGGAAATTGGAAATCACTGCAGAAATGGCGCATACAGTACAAAATAACTGCGGAAATATCACGGAAAATGTCTGATACAAAAAGAAAGCGGTGAAAAAAGATGGCGATTTTTATTGAATTGTTTCTGATGGGAGTCGGGCTGTCCATGGATGCATTTGCAGTGTCGATCTGCAAAGGACTCGGGATGCGAAAGGTCAACAAAAAACAGGCACTTGTGATCGGGTTATTTTTCGGAGGATTTCAGGCATTGATGCCATTTGTCGGATGGCTTTTAGGAAGTCAGTTTGAAAAGTATATCACAAGCATCGATCACTGGATCGCATTTATATTACTTGGAATTATTGGTGGAAAAATGATTGTGGAATCTGTGAAACCGGATAAGGAAGATGACGAAGTAAAAGAAATGGATGCACAGCTCGATTTAAAAGAGATGTTTGTGCTTGCAGTTGCAACAAGTATTGATGCACTTGCAGTTGGGATCACATTTGCATTTTTAGATTACCCGATCGTGGAGGCTATCACGATCATTGGAATTTCTACGTTTTTTATTTCCATTGGCGGCGTTTATGTCGGAAACTTTTTTGGAAACAAGTACGAAAAGAAAGCAGAGTTTGCCGGCGGACTGATCTTAGTATTGCTCGGTGTCAGAATCCTTTTGACACATCTGGGTATTTTATAAATAACAGGAAAAACGAAGGAGGAAATGTGTATGGTGGCGATGATGCAGTCAATAGTTTTATTACTGGTGGGATTTGTTTTATTGATCAAAGGTGCAGATTTTTTTGTTGAGGGAAGTTCTTCCGTTGCAAGGGCGCTGCGGATTCCGTCTATGATTGTCGGACTCACGATCGTTGCAATGGGGACGAGCCTGCCGGAACTTGCTGTTAGTGTAACAGCTTCTGTTGCCGGAAATAATGCATTGGCAGTCAGCAATGTGATTGGCTCTAACCTATTTAATTTAATGCTTGTATGCGGGGCATGTGCATTATTTGCACCGTTGATCGTACAGAAAGATACATTAAAAAAAGAAATACCAGTTTCCGTTCTGTGCGCGGTGCTTTTGTTTGTTCTGGGAATTTCCGGCATGGAGATAGGAAGAACAGATGGTGTGATATTGTTACTTCTTTTTATTGGATTTTTGGTATGGATGGTACGGTCAGCATTAAAAGCGCATGCGGCATCGGCAGAAGCAGAAGATCCTTCCGGTGAATATAAAATTTATCCTGCATGGAAATGTGCATTATATATTGTGGGTGGTGCAGTGGCTATTAAATTTGGCGGGGATTTTGTTGTAGATGGTGCGTCAGCGATCGCCGTAAAAGCCGGGTTAAGCCAGAATCTGATTGGACTTACGATCGTTGCAATGGGAACCAGCCTGCCGGAATTTGTCACCTCTGTGGTAGCTGCAAGAAAAAATGAAGTTGATATGGCATTTGGAAATGTGATCGGATCAAATATTTTTAATATTCTGTTTATTCTGGGAGTGACAGCAGCGATAAGTCCGGTAGCGTTTATTATGGAAAATGTGGTGGACAGTATACTTTTGGTGATGGTAAGCATTCTTGTATGGGTGTTTGCATGGAGCAGGCTTCATATAGAGAAAAAAGAAGGTGTGGTGCTGCTTGCATTATATGCAGCATATCTGGTGTATATCTGTATGAGATAGGTGGGCGTTACTGTTCACTCGCAAGCTTGACACTTGCTGTCAAGCTGTGCGCCAAAGACTATATCATGCCAGATTACAGCCCCATGCATCGAAGATGCATTTAAAATGGGCTGTAATCGTTACTGCTCACACAGTATGTGTGAACAGTAACAGGTGGGCTTCAAAAGCAGAGTTTTGACAAACAGAGATTTCGCTTTAAAAAATAAAAACCCCTGTTCTGCCTGTGAATTCCAGGCA